>Ga0209062_1000131_pt1 | contig 279732 bp, 266 predicted proteins | sample Coa_R2_2_FD_187158 | JGI IMG/M metagenome (GOLD analysis project Ga0209062, IMG submission 187158) | Surface soil microbial communities from Centralia Pennsylvania, which are recovering from an underground coalmine fire - Coalmine... | ecosystem: Environmental > Terrestrial > Soil >... | reverse complement strand
AAATCACCGGCGCGCAGGCTAGCGCTACCGTAAGCTCCGTCACATTGCAAAATGTCTCTTTGCCCTACCACGCGCTCAATCTGACCCTATCTCAAATCGGCATCAACACGATTGAGATTCCTGGCTTTGCAATCGCGTAAAGGAGTGGCCGATGCCCGAGGATGAATCGTCCGGGATCACGTTGGTTCCCGTGAAGAGATACGACATCAGCCTTTCGCTCGAAGAGATCCTTACGCCGCTTGCTGAGTTGGCAGGCCGCCAAGGCGCTCTCCTCTCCGGCCCAGAGGGCGCCCAGCTTGAGCCGCATCTGCGCAGATTGAGCGAGCTCGCAGGCGAGCTCAAAGAAGTCGTACGGCAAATCAATGCCATCAATCCCGCTCTGCTTGCCCCCCGCGCGCGCCAGCAGCCGGGCGGCGGCTGAGGCGGGCCGCAGAGGCAAGAGCTCCCGGGAGCCAAATTAAGGGAGGACAGGCTGCAATGTTCACAACTATTGCCGAGGCGGACATCAAGCGGTCTGCCGTCGGCTCCATCAAGGTAGGGCAGATTGCAATTGGCCCCGTTAAGATCGGTCAGCTCGTCATCACGGGTTTCGAGCTCAACGCTGCAACCGGCGGCGCCTGGCTGCGCAATTTTAGAGTGCTCATCAGTTATGAAATGAGTCTCGATTGGCGGCTGCGCCTCCTTGCGCCTGGTGCCGTATTCGAAGACAGCGGCACGGTCGATTTGGGCATTCAGAATTTCGAGGTGCCCTTCGGCGATGTGAAGCTCCCTGGGCTCGAAAACCTGAGGATCGCTCTTGCGAGTCTCACCGCGGATAATTTGGCAGCGGCAGCCGCCCCCACGGGCAATATCGAGCTCGGGATGGCAACGGTGCAAGATATCAAAGCACAAAGTATCAAGCTGCCGGTCCAAGGCTTTTCGATCGCCGGCCTCGGCCTCGGAGGCGCTAAAATCAATGGAGCGGGCGTGCCTGCGGCGACAATCGATTCTGTGACCATTGGCAAGCTGCAAGGAAATGCAGCGCCGCTCGGCGAATTGGCGCTGGCGAATCTGGCGCTCCCCAGCGCCTCCGCGGGCGATATCACGAGCCAGGGGATTGATGTCAGCGCCGCGCCGAGGCCGAAAGCCCTCCATATCGATCTCGGCAACCTCGACCTCACGCTTAAAATTAGCCCAAAGGCGGAGGCGAAAATCGATCAGCTCTTAATTCACAATGTATCTGCGGGTGCCTCGATCGGCAAAATCGCGCTTCATAACGTGGTTGCCCCTTATGAATTGTTGAATCTTACCCTGGCGCAACTCGGCATCGACACAATCTCAATTCCTCAGATTGCCATAGGTTAAGGAGCAGGCCATGTCCAATGAAGAAGACGCCGGCTACGAATATGTGGAAATTAGAGCCAGCAAAAAGATCTCAATCACGCTCTCTCCGGCTGAGGTGCTCGCACTCGCACAGAAGAAGGCAGGGGCTGCCGCGGCTGCGACGGTAGCCGCTCCGCAGCAGAGGCGCGCCGGGACCCTCGCCCGCCTCGGCCAGCAGCTGAAAGAAAAAGTATTCGGGAGCAAACCGCCCGAAGGCTCGCGCTAGAGCCCAAATAGGCTCGCATCGGAGGCCGGGCGCAAGGTTCTTTTGCCCTTCGCGCGCCTTGCCCGGCCGAGTTCGCGCCAGAATTGCGGCCGAAACGCGCCGGGACCCGGGCCATTCCTGCCTTGCCATGACTTCGCCTTGCTTTTCTGCTCAGTCGGCAGCCAGGGTGCAGCTCTGCGCCGCGCCAGGCCAGCACGCGCAACGCGTGGCGTGAGCCATGGGTTAGATTGTTAACAACTTTGCTCGATTTGTAGAGAATGGATTTTGGACCTGTTGAGGAACAGCTGGAGTTTGAGTTTAGTCCCGGAGTGCAGTCTTGCAGGTGAAGAAACCATATGCCCGCCCCCGCGCCCCGCGGGCGGCCGGTCTGCAAACCGATGGCTTAGCAATGGCCCGGGAATCCGCTCCGCTGGGCTCCAGGTTTGCCTGGGACGTGTCCTTGCCGCCAGATGAAGCGGCGCGTGCGGGCGGCGGCCTTGTGTCCTCGCGCTGGGAGCGAATTGGCATTGCCGCGGGCTCCTCTCGCGAGGGTTTCCGGGCTGCACGCCGCCATTCGGCGCGCGTCCGGCTCTATCGCCGCGCCGCCATCGCGGGCTCGGTCTCGGCCCTCCTCATTGTCGCGGGCGCGGCGCTCATTGCGCCCTTAAGGCGCCTGCCAGGCGATATTTCGGTCGGCAGAGTCGGGATCGAGGGCACTAAGGTCACCCTCGAATCCCCAAAGATTACGGGAGTGCAGAAAGACGGCGGGCCCTTTGAAATCAGAGCGCGCTCCGCTGTTCAAGACGTAACAGCGCCCAGTATCGTGGAACTGTCGGGGATCGAGTCAACCATTGGGACCGCAGAGGATTCGACGACATGGGTGAGCGCCGAGCACGGCATCTATGATAGCTCGCTCGATAAGCTGACCCTCAAAGGCGACATCAAAATAAAGAATAGCGGCGGCTACGATATCAGGCTTCAGACAGCCGGAATTGATTTCAAAACCGGCGGCCTCAGCTCGAAGGAGCCGGTAAAAGTCGTGCTCGACGGGGGAACGATCGCCGCCAATGAGTTGGATGTGAGCGACCATGGCCACAAGGTTTCATTTGGCGGCGATGTAACGTCGATCATTGAGACGGACCAAGGCGAGGATGAAGGCTCATCCTCCTCGGGAGTGCCGGGCAGATGAGCCCTCGAAGATGCTCGCGCCTCGGCGCCGGCTGGTTGCTTCTTTCGGCTGCAATGGCCTTCCCTGCCCTTGCGGAAAAAGCCCGGGCAGGGATTGTGCTCCCGGGCGGGAGCTCGAGCGAGCCCGTAAACATTGACGCTGCCAAGCTCGATTACTTCGAAAAGGAGCAAAAGCTCATCTACAGCGGCAACGTCGTCGCGACGCAAGGAGCAAGCAAGCTGCAGGCAGGCAGGCTTGTGATTTTTCTCACTCCCAAGAATGGCGATGGGAAAGGCCTGCCTTCTTCCTCGACTCAGGTGCGCCGCATGGAGGCAAGCGGACCCGTCACGATTGTCTCCAAAGATCAAATTGGGACGGGTGACGCGGGCATCTACGAGGGCTCGGAAAACAAAGTGTACCTCATCGGCAATGTCACCCTCTCGCAGGGCCCGAACGTCACCAAAGGGGACAAGCTGATCTATGACCTTAGCACTAATCAGGCTGCGGTCACTGGGAGGGTCCGCAGCATGTTTGTGCCAGCAACTGCGGAGAGCGGCGCAAAGGAAAAAGAAACGGTGCCGAAGACAAAATCGGCCGCCCCCGCAAAGCCGGACCGCGCCGCGGAAATGCCCTAAGGCCTCGCCCTCGGGGAGCAGGAGCCTTGCGCAAGCCCGCTGGCTGCGCTCGAAGGCGAGTCAGCCCGTTCCAATGCGTCCCGCCCGGCAAGCCGGGATCTTGATACAAGAGCTTGCCTGAAATCGCAAATTCGCGGAATTACGAGGGATGGATTTTCCCGGGTCGCGCGGGCGCCCTAGCCTTCGCTCGCTTCTCTCAATCCGGTGGCTGCGCTGGCGGTCTAGCGCTCTCCCCCGCGCCCTTGCTGCTCAAAGCGCGGCGCGGCTCCCTGTGCCTCGCTTGCATGCCCCCCAGGCTCCGCCAAGCGGATCGCTTTGGGACGGCACTGATCGCATTCGGCCCGGGCCTGCCGAGGAAGGCGTGCTTGCCGCCCGCAGTCTATGCAAATCCTACAAAGCCCGCCGGGTTATCGAAGATGTGAGCATGGAGGTGCGCCGCGGCGAGGCGGTCGGGCTCCTCGGACCGAACGGCGCTGGCAAGACCACGCTGTTCTACATGATCACGGGCTTGATCAGGCCGGATTGCGGCCTCATCGCACTTGACGGCCACGATGTGACGCGGCTCCCCATGTACCGCCGCGCGCGCCTCGGGATCGGCTACCTGCCGCAAGAGCCCTCGGTTTTCCGCGGCTTGAGCGTTGAGGACAATATCAGGGCCGTTCTCGAGCTCGTGGAGCGCGACAAGGCCAAACGGGCTGCTCAGCTCGATGCGTTGCTCGAGGAGTTCGATATCGCTCATCTGCGCAAAGTTCCCGCCATTGCCCTCTCGGGCGGCGAGCGCCGGCGCTGCGAGATTGCGCGCGCGATCGCAGGGCGGCCGTCCTTTATGCTGCTGGACGAGCCTTTTGCGGGAATCGATCCCATCGCCATCGGAGATATCCAGCTGCTCGTAAAACATTTGAAACGCCGGGGCATCGGCGTCCTCATCACGGACCATAATGTCCGGGAGACCCTCGGGCTGATCGACCGGGCCTATATTATCCACTCGGGCCGGGTGCTCATCGATGGCCCGCCGGCGGCGATCGTCAAAGACCCGAATGTGCGGCGCTTGTATCTCGGCGAGGACTTCCGGCTCTAAGTGCGGCATGAGGATGAACGGCCGGGCCGCGCAGAGCGCCTGTCGGGAGTGGCGGGCGTAACATGATTTTACCCGCCTCACGCGAATTCAATGTTGCATATGCAAAAAACGGGCCGATAATGGGATGGTTGACTGAGGAGGTGTCCGGCGCTGTGAAGGTCTAAGGAAATATGACGCTTTCCCCTAAGCTTGCCTTGCGTCAGAGCCAGTCGCTGGTCATGACGCCTCAGCTCCTGCAGGCAATCAAGCTGTTGCAGTTTTCGACCCAGGAGCTCAATGCGTACATCGAGCAAGAACTCGAACGGAACCCTTTGCTCGAGCTGGCCGAGGACGCCGAGAGGACAGCGGTCGGAGCCGAGAGCCTCAACTCCGGCGATCCGGGCGCGAGCGCTCCCGCCCAGGACTTCGCCCAATCCGGCGGATGGGATGCCGGCAGCCGCTCAAATTCCCAGGGAGAGGAGAGAAATTTCGATGACGGCGCATCCGGCAGCTTCGACGAGGAACAGATGCCCGCCACGGGCCAATATGGGGCCGCCGCGGAAGGTTTCAGTCTCTCGCCCGGGCCTTGGCCCGGACGCGGCGACGGGGCCGAGCGTGAACCTTTCAATCTCGAAGCATTTGCGGCCGCGCCAACGAGTTTGAAAGATCACCTTGAATGGCAGCTCGCACTGGCAGCTATCTCAGCCGCTGACCGTATGATGGGCCAGGTCCTCATCGATTCGATCGATGAGAACGGCTACTTTTCAGCTTCGCTTGAGGAAATTGCCGCCCGGCTCGGCGCGCGCCTCGAGGATGCTGAGCGAGTCCTCTCGCTGATCCAGGAATTCGATCCCTCTGGCGTCGGCGCGCGCAATCTCGCCGAATGTCTCGCCATACAATTACGCCAGCGCGACCGTTACGATCCGGCAATGCAAGCGCTCGTCGCCCATCTCGGACTTCTTGCAAAACGCGACTTCATGGCACTACGCAAGATCTGCGGTGTCGAGGAGGAGGACCTCCTCGATATGGCAGGCGAGATTAAGAGGCTCGATCCGAAGCCCGGGCGCTCCTTCGGAGGCGGCCCAATCGAGCCAGTCCTGCCGGACGTGATCGTGCGCCCTGGTCCGGACGGCTCCTGGCACGTCGAACTCAATGCGGAAAACCTTCCCCGCCTCCTTGTCAACGATAGCTATGCGGCGCGAGTGACTAAGGGCAAGTCACGAGAAGCAGATCGCGTTTTCATCTCATCGTGCAGACAATCGGCGAATTGGCTGACCAAGAGCCTTGAGCAGAGGGCACGCACGATTCTGAAGGTTTCAAGCGAAATTGTCCGGCAGCAAGAGAAGTTCTTCTCGCATGGCGTGGAATGCTTGCGCCCGCTCGATCTTAAGACTGTAGCCGAGGCAGTCGGCGTACATGAATCGACCGTCTCGCGTGTGACCTCCAACAAATACGTGGCGACGCCACGCGGCCTTTTTGAACTTAAATATTTCTTCACGGCTTCGATCGCGGCACAAGACGGAGGCGAGGCGCATTCGGCCGAATCGGTCCGGTTCCGGATCAAACAAATGATCGACCATGAAAGCCCGGCCGCGATCCTCTCGGACGACGCCATTGTCCTGAAATTGGTGGAGGCGAATATTCACATTGCGAGGCGGACCGTTGCGAAATATCGCGAAAGCCTCAGAATTCCTTCGTCAGTCGAACGCCGCCGTCTCAAGTCTAGGGGATAATCACAGCTCCAATGGCTCCTAATCGGATCGTGACCAAATCAAAGCATGATGCGGGCATTGCCCGCTTCGACGCAGATCGGCCGCGTCATTGACTTCGGATGGGCGGATTTCTAACGTTTGAAAAATTTTGTTAGCACGTCCTGGGCGGCAAGACCCAGACCTCACGTTGGATCACGGGCTGCGGTCACCTGTTTCGGCGCGCAGCGGTGGAAATGGAGAACAGCAATGTCTTTGCGCATCTCGGGCAAGGGTTTGGACATCGGCGAAGCCTTCCGGTCTTACATCGAGGAGCGTATGACGCTGACTTTGGAAAAATATCGCGCTGGGCCAGCTCTTGGGCACGTGACTGTTGAGCGGGAGGGGCCTGGTTTCAGGGCAGATTGCACGCTGCATTTGAAATCCGGAGCCACCCTCCAAGCTGACCACGTGGCTCATGATCCCTATGCCAGTTTCAACCGCGCCGCCGAACTGATCGAAAACCAAGTCCGCCGTCACCGGGAGCGCCTGACAGGTCATCATCCGAACGGGGCCGAACGCAGGCTAAAACCGTTAGGTCCTTCAGGCGAAATTGCCGCGAGTGAGCCAACGGAACCCTAACCCGGCAAGACCGCGCGGGCTATTCTCCTGAATGACCTCCGGGCCAAGTTCCCTTACTGGTTCCAAAATATTGGCTGGATTGTCTGCGCCTGACGATGGTAAACGCGCTAGCCTTGCGCCAAAGCAGCCCCTTGGCTGGCTGAGCCTTGGCATAATTCGCGGATAAAGTCAGCCGCAGCGGCCGGGATTGTTCGAATTATGCTCTTGAGAGAACTCATCATCCCTGAGGCGATTATTCCCTCTCTCAGGGCGAACTCCAAAAAGCACGCGCTGCAGGAAATAAGCGAGCGGGCGGGCGCGATCTCTGATCTCGAGCCAAGAGAGGTTTTTGACGCGCTCCTCCAACGCGAGCGTCTTGGCTCGACCGCCATCGGCGAAGGCATCGCTATTCCCCACGGGAAGATTGCGAGGTCCAAAGCAATCTTCGCGGTCTTTGCCAAGCTCGCGCGCCCGATAGAATTTGAGGCCTTGGATGGCGTGCCTGTCGATCTGATTTGCGCTTTAATCGCGCCGGAGGCCGCTGGCGCTGACCATTTGAAGGCGCTCGCCCGGCTTGCGCGGGTGCTGCGCGACCAGAAGATAACCGCGAAGCTGCGCGCGGCGCGCGACGTCGCGGGCCTTTATGCGGTGCTCACGGGTGAGCCAGCCACTCACGCAGCCTGAAGCGCAGCCTTCAGACGGCAACCCCCATCTTCGATTTGCTGTTCCTTGACACCCTGGCGCAAAATGGCGACTTTCCGTGCGCCTGAACGGTGGACTCATGCATCCAAGCTGGCGTCGGCAGGGCAGGCTTGCAACCGTTCATCTTCCTTTACCTGCACCATGCCCAGGATCCTCCCGTGCTCCGGTGTGCGCTCACTAACCTATGGCAGCGATGCGAACTTATCTCGATTTCGAAAAGCCGGTCGCCGAGCTTGAAGCCAGGATCTCAGACCTCCGCCAGCTAGCGGCAGGGGATACCGTTGCGATCGGCGAGGAAATTGGCCGTCTTGAAGCCAAGGCCGAGAAGGCGCTCGCCGAACTCTATGCGAGCCTGACGCCCTGGCAGAAAACCCAGGTGGCGCGCCATCCACAGCGGCCCCATTCTAGCGACTACATTCGCGGCCTGATGCGCGATTTCACACCTCTCTCCGGCGACCGGCATTTTGGCGAGGACGCTGCAATCGTCGGCGGCTTTGGCTGGTTTCGCGGCCGGGCCGTCTGCGTGATCGGTCAAGAAAAGGGCTCGGATACAGAAGCGCGCCTCAAGCACAATTTTGGCATGGCCCGTCCGGAGGGCTACCGCAAAGCCGTGCGCCTCATGGATCTTGCAAACCGGTTCAACCTGCCGGTGATATCGCTTGTCGACACCGCCGGGGCGTTTCCCGGAGTTGATGCCGAGGAGCGCGGCCAGGCGGAAGCCATCGCGCGCGCGACCGACAGCTCGCTCTTGCTCGAAGTACCCAATATCGCCGTTATCCTCGGCGAGGGCGGCTCTGGCGGCGCAATTGCGATTGCGGCTTGCAACCGCGTGCTGATGCTCGAACACGCAATCTATACCGTGGCCTCGCCCGAAGCCTCGGCCTCGATACTTTGGCGCGATTCCTCGCGCGCTGAGGATGCGGCAACGAGCATGAAGATAACGGCCCAGGACCTGCTCAAGTTCGGTATCATCGATGCCGTGATTGCCGAACCCGTAGGCGGCGCCCATCGCACGCCAAAGGCCGCTATAGCGGCAACGGGCGACGCTCTGGCCGCAGCTCTGGACGAGCTTTGCGCCATAACGCCGCAGGATCTTAGAGAGTCGCGGATCACCAAGTTCTTGAACATCGGGCGCAAGACCGGGTAGGCTTTGACAGCGCCCCATGAGCTGCGTCACTATGGCGCAGCTTTTAACCGGCCCGCCGCCAAATTTCATTGCGCCGGTATGCCGCGTTGCCCCTGGGGCATACGCCTGAAATCTTAGAGCATGCGGTGGACCTGGTCACGATCGCGCCGCGGCATTGAAATTGGAGGAAGGCCCCAGATGACGCTTTCGTTGCCTGCACTTGTTATGGCCGCTGGCATTGCGCTCGCATTCACCTCGCCCGTCTCGGCGCATCAGGAAACAGCCGGCAATTTGAAGATCGGCCATCCCTGGATCCGCGAGGCCAAAGCGGGCGCTCCTGGCACTTATGGCTGCATCATCGAGATCAAAAACGACGGCGATGAACCAGAAATGCTCCTTGGCGCGAGCGCCGATGGCGCAGGCAAGGGCGTCATATACGAGATCGTCGAAAAAGACGGCAAATTCACGTCAAGACCGGTCAAGAGCGGCCTTGTGATCAAGCCGCACGGCAGCATCGAGCTCACGCCTTCGACCTATCAGATCCGGTTTAAGAACATCACCAAAGATCTCACAGCCGATACGATGGTTGACGGAACTCTCGTCTTCGAGAAGCTGCACACCGTTCCGGTCCACTTCATGATCGAGCAAGACGATACAGCGCCGAAGGAGGAGCCAGAGCCAGCGGTGCGATAGTCTAGAGCCACGCTGGCTTGAGGCGCGGGACAGAAGTTCGTGCTCCCCCGCAGGAGCGACTGCTTTATGCCCCGGAGCTGGGGAGCTGCAAGGAAGATGACGCCGATGTCGCCGTGCTTTTGCACCGGCGCATCGGCCGCTTGCTTCGCATCGCCGCCCGCACTCTTTCAAAGATGAAGAAGGAGCGTTACGTCCTCACCAGCCTTCTTGGAAATGATCTGCGAGCATTCTCGCCATGCTTGCCAATGCAGGCCTAATATATCGCATGCCAGATCTCCGGGATACAGGCGCGGGAGGCTTTCTGGCCCGCGTTGCGCAGAAGCGCCATAGAGCTTCCAGTGAAAAATCCGGAGCTGGTGATACGAGGCCCTTCCACGGCTGCGGGGGCCTGGTAGCGGGCGAGCTTGATTATCTCTGGCAAATTCGGGGCTTGGATAGTAAAAGAACGCCGCTGTGGAAGGACGTCCGCGGGCTGCGTGCCCGGCCATCCGGCCCGCAAGCTTTGCCGGGCGCAATGCCTCCATAGCCCTCATGAATCTATTCCTCTCAAGGGACCGGGCATGAACAAAGTCTATCCCGATGCACGATCCGCGCTGGCTGGCCTTCTGAAAGATGGCATGACTCTCATGTCAGGAGGATTCGGCCTTTGCGGAATCCCTCGCACATTGATTGAAGCAATCCGCGATCTCGGAGTCAGAAATCTTACGGTTATTTCAAACAATGCGGGCGTCGACGGAGCGGGGCTTGGCATTCTGCTGGAGACCAGGCAAATCAAGAAGATGATCTCGTCTTATGTCGGCGAGAACAAGCTCTTCGAACAGCTCTATCTCTCCGGAGATCTCGAGCTCGAGTTCAACCCGCAAGGCACGCTTGCCGAGCGGATCAGGGCGGGCGGCGCTGGCATTCCGGCCTTTTTCACAAGAACCGGCGTCGGCACGATCGTTGCCGAAGGTAAGGAGGTGCGCGAATTCGATGGCGCGCTTTACGTGATGGAGCGCGGGCTCGCCGCCGATGTCTCGATCGTCCATGCCTACAAGGGTGATACGGAAGGCAATCTCGTCTATCGCAAGACGGCGCGCAATTTCAATCCGATGATGGCAACCGCGGGCAAGATTACGGTGGCGGAGGTCGAAAATCTCGTAAAGCCAGGGGAGCTTGATCCCGGCGCCATTCACACGCCCGGCATCTTCGTGCACCGCATCGTGCATACGCCAAACGTCGAAAAGCTCATCGAGCAGCGCACGACCCGCCCGCGCAAGGCAGCTTGAAGGAGAAATTCGCTATGGCCTGGACCAGAGATCAAATGGCGCAGCGCGCGGCCAAGGAATTGCGCGACGGTTTTTATGTCAATCTCGGCATCGGCATCCCTACTCTTGTCGCTAATTTCATCCCGTCCGGAATGGACGTAAAATTGCAGAGCGAGAATGGAATGCTTGGCATGGGGCCATTCCCTTATGAGGGTGAAGAAGATCCCGATCTCATCAACGCTGGCAAGCAGACGATCACCGAGCTGCCGATTACGAGCTATTTCTCGTCCGCCGAAAGTTTCGCGATGATCCGCGGCGGCCATATCGATCTTGCCATACTTGGCGCGATGGAAGTGAGCGAAAGGGGCGATCTCGCCAATTGGATGGTGCCTGGCAAAATGGTCAAGGGCATGGGCGGAGCGATGGACCTCGTCGCCGGCGTGAAGCGAGTCGTCGTCGTGATGGAGCACACGGCGAAAGGAAAGCCGAAGCTGCTTCACCAATGCACGCTGCCGCTGACTGGCACTGCCGTCGTCGATCTCGTCATCACCGATCTTGGAGTCTTTGAGATCGACAAGGCCGGCGGCACGGGGATGACTCTTATCGAGCTTGCCGATGGCGTCACGCTCGATGAAGTGAAGGCAAAGACGGAAGCTAATTTTAAAGTGGCATCAGGTATCGCCACAAAGGCCGCCTGATCAGGCCGGTTGATCCGCGGTTCATCAAATACGGGGCACCGGCTTGCGCACGCCAAGGGCAAACATCGGAAAGTCACCTTTATAGACGGGCCTCAAGCGATTAGCCGGTCGGCGATTTCCCTTCGTGCACTCGCCTACTAAGCACGGAGCATTCCTGTGCCCATCTATGATCTCGAGGCTCTTTGGGAAGAGCACTGCCGCTGCGAGTTTGAGACCCGTGATGCCGGCGCTACCATGGCGGCAATGCACCTCCCTTAAGTGGAAAAGTGCTCCGCTAATAGCCACCGTGTCGCCCGGGCTACAGAATAGCAGGTGACCGTCAGTATGACGATCGCTGACAGCATGATCCCCTTCATGACATTCTCCAATCACAGCCAATTTGGCATTCACCGTTGCAGCTTGATCGATTGAAATGTTGATCCCTTTTTAGGTCAGAGGCTCCGCCTCCGCAGTGCGGAGCAAGGTGCATCTAGAGTGGGTTTGCATCCGGCAAGCTGCCCCGCACGACGCCGCAGGAGAGTGCCACGCCGGCCGGGCATCATGCTCGATTCCATGGCTTACACGGAGGAGGTCAAAGGAGCCCTGACACGCCAGGCAGGTCATGGGAGGCCCTAAACCACCCGTGCGAACACTAGAACATCGATGCGCTTGGCGCCTGCGCGCAGGAGCGCGCGTGAGGCCGCATTGGCGGTTGCCCCCGACGTCATCACATCGTCAACCAGAACGATCGCGCGGCCCTCGACTCGCGCCGTCATCGCCTCGGGGACGCGGAACGCGCCCTGCAGATTGAGCGCCCGCTGGGAGCGCGACAATCCGACCTGGGAGGCTGTCGGCTTCACCCGCACCAAAGCAAACGGGTCGACCGGAACGCCGCTTTCCACAGAGACTGCCTGCGCCAACGCGTTCGCCTGGTTGAATTTGCGCGACGCCAAGCGGCGCCGGTGCAAGGGTACGGGCACAAGCAGATCGGCGTCGTCGAGAAGCTCGGCGCCTGCCCGCGCCATCCAGGCGCCCATGGGTTTGGCAAGCTCCATGCGGTCGCTGTACTTGAGCCTGTGCACCAGCTGGCGGATTGCTCCGTCCTCGAACTGTGCCACGGCGCGGGCGCGCGCGAAGACGGGAGGGTTCGCCACCGCGTCAGGCGAGAGGAATCCGTCACCGCCTAGATCCGCCGCGAAGGGCGTGCCGAGGCGCTCGCAATAGGGGCGCTCGATAAAGCGCGCCTGACTCCAGCAAGATGCGCAGAGGCCGTAAGGCGCCCCGGTTGCCGCCCGGCAGTTCAGACACGAGGGCGGGAAGATGATGTCTGCAGCGGCGCGCAGGACGCGGCCGAGTACGGCCGAGGTGCCTGAGAGGGCTGGATGGCGTAGAAACTGGGACAGAGCCCGCGTAACGGGCGCAATATAGGCCATGTGACCAAGCACCTAAGGCGGTCCAAAGGCCAAGACTTCCCGCGTGAAGACTTCCCTCACTTCCGAAAAGGGCTCCTGCTTGTCATTGTAAATAACAGCCCGATGCTGGAAGAGCTGCCATGGCATCGCCAAGGTCTCTTCTGGTCTGTCGGGTTGAAGCGGCCTCATTTCCCACCCGTCCGGAAGCGGCTTCCACAGAAATTCGACTGATAAATTCTTGCGAACCGGATTCAATGTCCGCACTGCCCGTCCAAACGGAGTGTCAGTCGTTGTGAGCACCCGGTTAATTTCATCGCCGAGACGCTTCGGCACGTACCAATTGTCGGCTTCAGCAAGGATATGGCCTCCGCACATGAGCTCAACGTGCCGGTAGTTAACTTCGCCGCTGGCATCGATTTGAAGTCTTTGCTGCTGGTCAGGAGAAATAGGTTTGTTCACGCCGGTAATCTTTGTTGCGTGGATCACGGGATCGCTCGCCAGCTTGTGATCGGCGCACCATTTGCCGAGAACTTCAGTGACGGTGCAGGAGGCGCACAAGAGCTGGGCGTTAAGCGCCTCGATCAGAGCCAAAATCTCCACCCGCGCGAGCGCCGTGTCAGGCCAGCGCCGTTCCCGCTCGAAGGCAAAGCCGGGGAAAACGGCCGGGGCGCAGAGAAGCAGGCTCACCAATGTTCCGGTCCAGCTGCGGTGCAATCAAGTCCGTCCACAGGGCGACGTGCGGATTCAGGGCAAAGAAGCACCAAAAGCCCTTTGGCGCAATCTCTGGTTTGAGTTGCCATTCGAGGACCGGACGTCGGTCCCTTTCAGCGAGACCTCCGATCCGCCCGCGGTGTGAGGCCGGTAGCTCCGCTGAGCCCCCCACCCGCAGCAATTTGCTGCGTTCCAGATCGATGGACAGCGCAGGCTGGGGAATGATTCCCTAAAGCTGAGCCCCAGAAATTGCCAGCTTGAGGCTTGGTTGCCTTGTGTGGCGCCCGGTTAGGGCTTACCAGTCGGCTTGCCGGCCGGAAAAGCGCGGGCGGCGCTCCGCCTTTTGCCGTCGCCCGGCTCGCACCCAATTATGGATGAATGATGTTTCAAAAGATTTATCGCTGGACATTAAGCCTTGCCGAAAGCAGGCATGCGCCCTTTGCGCTCGGCCTGATCGCCTTTGCAGAGAGCTCGTTTTTTCCAGTGCCGCCCGATACGATCCTCATCCCGATGTCTTTGGCGCGGCCCAAGCGCGCGTGGTCCTATGCGCTGATCTGCACCTTCGGATCAGTCGGCGGCGCTTTGCTCGGCTATGCCTTCGGCGCGCTCCTCTACGAGACCATCGGAAAATGGCTGATCAATCTCTACGGCTATGGCGCGCGCGTGGACGAAATCCGCGCGCTTTACGCCCAATGGGGCTGGGCCGTCATTCTCTTCAAGGGCTTTACCCCCATTCCGTTCAAGATCGTGACCATCACAAGCGGACTCCTCGGCTATAGCCTGACGCTTTTCGTGCTGTTGTCGCTGCTGACCCGCGGAGCGCGGTTCTTCTTCATCGCCGTGCTGCTCAAGCGCTATGGCGAGGCGGTTAACTCACTTCTCGACAAATATTTTGGCTGGTTTTTGGCCATTCTCCTGGCCGCCGTCATTATTGGGTTTTGGATTGCCGCGCGCGTGATTTGAAGTTAATGCCCCTTAGCCATTGCTAGCGAGGCTAGGCTCCTGGCTCCCTCCGCAGACTGGCATCGCCATCCGGTTAGCGAGCCGGGCTGAACGGCGATCCGCTACTCTCTATGCCCGCTCAAGGCCGGGCATGATGCAGGCCATCATGGATTTGTTCCTAGATTCTGCCATGCTGCGTACCTCTGCCCTCGCTCTCGCGCTCCTCATGCTCCTTACCGCCGCCGCCTCAGTTGCGGGCGCGCTTGTCATCGAAGCATTGGGCTATGCACCCTGCGAGCTCTGCCTCAAAGAGCGCATTCCTTATTATATCGCACTTCCTATCGCGGGCCTTGCGGTCTTCCTCGCCCTGCGGGGACAAAAAAGAGCCTTGCAGGCGGCCTTTATCGCGCTGAGCTTGATTTTTTCCGCCAGCGCCGTCTTCGGCGCCTATCATGCAGGGATCGAATTGGGCTTTTGGCGCGGTCCAACTGAGTGCACCGGCGCGCTTGCCCAACCGCGCGACGTGGGCGGTTTCTTAGCCGAGCTGCAACGCGTCAAAGTGCCCCGCTGCGATGCTCCCGCGTTACGCATCTTCGGCCTCTCTCTCGCCGCCTGGAACGCGCTGATTTCGGCGGGCCTAGCCCTGCTCCCTGCGGCCGCATCAATACTGTTGGCGTCTAATCGCTATCCGCCGGGCCGATTTCAGGTGCCCCCTGGCTCGCGGGCTCAATAAATTTCGATCAGATTGCGATCATCCAGACCATGGAATTTTTCGACAAGGAAGGTGCTGGTTCAGAATGCCGGTCTGGTTTTCGCGGCTCATTCTCAGCGTGCGCGCGAAAGGCCGGTATTCTGGCGCGATTAAAAAGGCGGCAGCCAATTTGTCCGCAGCCGTGAAGGCCGGACAAGCGGCTTTTTGCGAAACGAGATCGGGAACAACCAATGTGCAAGATCAGCGCGTGGCGGGGTCTAAACCCGGTAGCACACTTTCGGGCCGCAAAACTTCCATTTTTCGCTTACCGGCGGTTACTCGACGGTCGTGCCTCTCTTCTCTTGGCTCCAAGTTTGGCCTAAGTCTTTGATTTTGATGGTGCCGGTTGCAGGATTCGAACCCGCGGCCTACTGATTACAAATCAGTTGCTCTACCAGCTGAGCTAAACCGGCTTTTGAAGAGCCCCGTGTTCCGGAGTTTGGGCCGAGGCGAGCCAAGCGGGCCCAAGCGGCGGCCTATTTCACACCCCGCAGCGAGTTTGGCAAGAGTGCTTCGAGCTCGAGTGCAGGGCCGCACCGGCACTTAGAACCAGAGCGGCGAAAATGCTTTGGCCAGCGCAGCCAAGCTGTATAAAGCGCGTTGGGCGCCTGCTCCGGGCGCCCATGGCCCACAGTTAGGAAGATCTCATGAATGCACAAAAGTCCGGCAGGCTCGATGACGAAAGCCGCCGTCTGCTCGGCAAAATGGTGCAGAACCGGATTGGCTCTCTCTCGGCCGCGGCTAAGCCCGAAGCACCGCAGCCCGCCCCGCCCCCATCCACAGGTGCAACCGATTTCCAAAACTTGCCGGGGTACAAGGAGCTTAAGCTGCAGCGCTCCATGGCCGCCCTTGCGGGGCTCGACAATCCCTATTTCCGCCTCCACGAGGCGGCGGCCGGCGCAACGACTATTATCGGCGGGCGGAAGTTTACGAATTTCTCCTCCTATGATTATCTCGGCCTCAATCAGCACCCCGAAGTGCGCCGGGCGGCGCACGAGGCACTCGAACTCTACGGCACATCGGCCTCGGCGAGCCGTCTCGTTGCGGGCGAGCGTCCCGTGCACCGCGCGCTCGAGCAGGCTCTTGCAGAGCACTACGGCCAGGAGGATTGCGCCGTCTTTGTGAGCGGCCACGCGACAAATGTGTCGGCAATCGGCGCGATCCTCGGGCCCAAAGACCTCATCGTGCATGAGACTCTCGCGCACAACAGCATTTTGGCAGGCGCGACACTTTCGCGCGCCGAGCGGAAGTTTTTTCCCCACAATGATCTTGATGCGCTTGACGCTCTGCTCAGCGCGCACCGCGGCCGGTTCGAGCGCGCGCTCATCGTTGTCGAGGGTCTCTATAGCATGGACGGGGACATCCCGGATCTGCCGGGGCTCATCGAGATCAAGCGCCGCCACAATGCCTGGCTGATGGTCGATGATGCCCACGGCCTTGGTGTCCTCGGGGCCAGAGGGTATGGGCTCTTCGAGCATTTTGCCGCCGATCCGCGGCAGGTCGATATTTGGATGGGAACGCTTTCCAAGACCCTTGCCGGCTGCGGCGGCTTTGTCGCGGGTTCGACCGCCTTAGTCGAATATCTGAAATGCTTCGCCGGCGGCTTTGTTTACTCGGTCGGCCTTTCACCGCCGCTTGCCGCTGCGGCCCGCGCGGCTCTTGCGGTCCTGCATCGCGAATCCGGCCGTGTCGAAAGATTACATCAGATCAGCCGCTATTTTTATGAGGCGGCAAAAGCGCGCGGATGGGACACTGGGCCAAGCATCGGCTCGGCAATAATTCCTCTCATGGCGGGCAATTCGGTTTGCGCCGTGGCTCTCAGCCAAAAGCTTTTCGAACGTGAAATTAACGTGCAGCCGATCATTCATCCGGCCGTGCCCGAGCGCGCGGCACGGCTGCGCTTTTTCCTGACCTCGGAGCATAGTACCGCACAGATTGACACTGCTCTCGCAGCGATCGAAGATGCCATGCAAGAGATCGATAGCTCCCCTCTACTGCAAAAGATTCCAGGATTTGTGAAATCGGGCGAGACGTGACTGGGAGTTTGGCAGCTCTAGAGCATTTTCATGATCCTCGGCCATAGCCCGAGTGTGCGAGATAATTTGCGCATTGTTGGGGTGTGAAGCCTGCAAGCGCTTGAGCGACGGCTTCGATGAGGGCGCCGAATGTTCGTGCGGCAGCCTCGCGAGGTGCTGCTTTGAGCTTGGCAAAAGCTTGTTCGATGGGATTGAGGCCGGGGCTGTAGGGCGGCAGATAACGCAGCGTCGCGCTGGCCTGCTCGATCGCGTCTTTGACGCCGCCAACTTTGTGACTGGCAAGATTGTCCATGACGGCGGCATCGCCCTAGCGCAAGGCCGGGGTGAGAAAATGCTCGCCATAGACCAAGAAGATTGCTCCATTCATCGGCCCATCGAATACGCAGGGCGCGGGTGATCTCATCGTGGCGCAAGGCGGCAACGAATGTTGCCGTCATCCAATGGCCGGGCGGCACCGGCACGGCGAGGCGCTGACCGCGAGGCGAGCGGCCATAAAGCCGCGCCATCGCCATATTGGTCCTTGCCCAAGTTTCATCATTAGACCTCTTGCGTAACCTTCTTTTAACGATGGTTAGATTCGTTGCCGCCAAGGGAGGCGGCGATGAGATTTGATTTTGTCAAAGAGCCGAAAGGCGGAGCGTTTCGCCGGCTAACAGGAGTTCATAGGAGCACCTTCGAAGCGATGGCGGCGCTGCTTTTCCGCCAAATGCAAGCGGAAGGCAGCTGGAGGCAAGCTCAACGCCTTTACATCGCAGACCAGCTTTTGATGATGCTTGAATATTGGCGCGAATACCGGACCTATTTTCATATCGCGCAAGCCCGCGGCATCAGCGAAAGCGCGGCCTACCGCAACATCAAATGGTGCGAAAACATTTGGTCAAAGAGCAAAGCCTTTCGCTTGCCGGACCGCAAGACCGCTGTTGCAAGCGAACGCGCCTTCGACATCGTCTTGATCGACGCAACCGGAACACCCATTGAGCGGCCCAAAAAAACAAAGGCGATACTACTCGGGTAAGAAGAAGCGGCATACCCTGCAAACGCAGCTTGTTGTCGAAAAATCGACGCGCCGCGTTCTCTGCTTGCACACGAAAAAGGACAGCGCCACGACTTCAGGCTCCTCTAAAAGCCGAAAGTTCGTCTGCATCCTGAAACAAGGGCCGTTGTCGATAGCAGCTATCAAGGCTTGCAGCGAAGGCACGCCAACACGGAGATACCGGAAAAACAAACAAAAAGACTCCGTTGTCCGCGGCCGGCAAGAAAAGTAACCGCCCCATCTCTAGCGAACGCGCCGCTTGCGAGAATGTCATCGCTCTGCTCAAGCGATTCAAGATCATCGCTGACCGCTACCGAAACCGCCGACGCAGATTCGGCCTGCGCTTCTTCCTCATCGCCGCACTCTACAACATGGAGCTCGAGGCCGCATGGCGGTTACGCAAGAGGTCTAATATTGAGTATGGAAGATTCAAAGAACTGACGAAGATTATTGGGTGCTGGCGCCGGCGAGTGGCAAAGCGAAAAGGCTGGTCGCAATGAGCATTCCCAGCTTCGGCGTAGATGCGAGCAGACTTGAATGTGTCGTTCCAATCCGAGATTTGCTCCGCCATTTGGCGTTATCGCGACGGGCAGCGGCCAGACTTTCACCGTTATACAAAACCACGAACAAACGCCGGAAAGATGCCGTTCAAACGGAGCAGTTAACCCTAGTGTCCCCATCGAGCATTTTGTCCTCGCTCCCCACAATCGCCACTTCAATCATCTGCCCCGGCGCGGCCTCCCCCACTCGCACGCGGGTAAAATCTTCCGCGTGTCCAATCCCGCCGCGCTCGGTGAGAACCCGCAAGACCTTGCCTATTTGCATGTCAAGATGCCTTTGCAGCGCCGCCGCGCCAGCCTCGCGCAAGCGTCTGGCTCTATCCTTCACGATGTCCGGTGCGAGCTGCTGCATCCTGGCGGCGGGGGTTCCGGGGCGGGGGGAGAACGGAAAGACATGGAGGCGGGTGAGCCCGCAGTCTTCGATCAGCGCGAGCGTATTCTGAAACATTTTTTCCGTCTCAGTGGGAAAGCCCGCGATGAGATCGGCGCCAAAAACGATTTCGGGCCTGATCCTCCTCAGCTCCTCGCAAAAGCGCACGGCGTCCGCGCGCAGATGGCGGCGCTTCATGCGCTTTAGGATCAAATCATCGCCCGATTGCAACGAGAGATGAAGATGCGGCATGAGGCGCGGCTCATCGGCGAACGCTTCAACGAGCGCTCCATCCGCCTCTATGCAATCGATCGAAGAAAGCCGCAGACGGTCGAGCGCGGGGACCTCGCGCAAGATGGCCTTGACGAGCCTGCCGAGCGCCGGGGCGCCATAAAGATCTGTCCCGTAAGAGGTGAGATCGACCCCGGTCAGAACGATCTCGCGAAAGCCTTTCTCAGCAAGGCGGCGCGCGGCCTGCACGGCTCCTTCAAGCGGCAACGAGCGCGAGGGCCCGCGCGCGTACGGGATAATACAAAAAGTGCAGCGGTGATCGCAGCCGCTCTGCGCGGCGAGAAAGGCCCTTGTGTGATCCTCGGTCCCTTCGCTTGGCGTGAGCGCACGCGGCGCAGCCATGATGTCCGGGACATTGCTTCCAGCGCGGCGCCTTGCCCATGCTGCCGGATCGCTCTTCGCAGCATTGCCGAGCACCTGCGAGACTTCCGGCATGGTAGCGAATCTGTCCGGAGCGATCTGCGCCGCGCAGCCCGTCACGACAATTTCTACCGCCGGCCGCTCACGCTTAATCCTGCGGATCGCCTGGCGCGCCTGGCGCGTTGCTTCCGCCGTCACCGCGCAGGTGTTGACAATGACAAGATTAGCCCGCCCTGCGGCCTTCGCGGCGCGGCGCATGGCCTCTGATTCGACGAAATTGAGCCGGCAGCCGAAGGTGACAACCTCGACACCGGGCGGATTCTGGCGAACGCTGGTCACAGCAGCAGCCTTACCAATCGACGCGTCATTGCGAGCCGCAAATCAGCGAACCAATCCAGAATACGGTCGATGCTCTTTGCTTGCTTCGCTTTGCAGCACTGACAGGGGCCTGCAATGGACCGCGTGGCCTCACGCTACGATGTCCTTAAAAAGGCTCGGGTCGAGCCTCGCCTCGAATTCGAATTCCACAGGCCCCGTCATCAGCACATGATCATCGCTCTCGCGCCACAAAACATCGAGATCGCCGCCAGGCAGGCTGACAGTCGCGCGCCGCGCGGTGAGCCCCTTGCGGCTTGCCGCAACGAGCGCCGCGCAGGCCGCCGAACCGCAGGCGCGGGTCAATCCCGCGCCGCGCTCCCAAACCTTGAGCCTGATGTGCCCGCACGAGATCACATGCGCGAGCGAGATATTGGCGCGCTCGGGGAAAACCGGATGGCATTCGAGCAAAGGGCCAATCTTCGCAAGATCATAGGCCTCGACATCCTCGACCCAAAAGATCGCATGCGGATTGCCCACATTGACCGCCGAGGGCGTGTGCAAAATGGGCGCATCGATTGGCCCGATTTGCAGCTCGATGGTGCGCGTGTCGTAAAAAGGATCGCGCAGAGGAATCTCGTCCCATGCAAGCCGCGGCGTGCCCATATCGACGGTGAAGGTATCATCCTCATTACGCAGGCATTCGAGCCGTGCGGCCGCCGTTTCAAGGACGAGCCTCTCCCGCGCGCTGTTCCGGGTCAGCAGATAGGCCGCGCAGCGCGTTCCATTGCCGCAAGCCGAAGATTGCGAGCCATCGCTATTGTAAATCGTCATGAAGGCGGCGGCGCCCGGCGAGCGCGGCTCCTCGAGCACCATCATCTGGTCGAAGGCAAGCCTCTTGTCCCTCGCGATCGCGCGCGCCTCTTCGGCACTGACGCTCAGGCCTGTGCCGCGCAAATCGAGAACGGCGATCTCGTTGCCGATGCCGTTCATCTTGACGAGGACACGGTTGGCAAGCGCGCTCATGGACATGCTTCCGGCATTTTTGGAAGGATAAAATGTTCGCCCATAAGCTACGCCTCAGCAAACCTCTTGGCACCTGCCCTATAGCAGAGCTCCGCTTCCTTGCGCCATAAGAGGGAAGGCTTGCCCGCTGGCGGCGAACAATGATAGCGCGTTGACTGGACAGAAACTGGAGCGGCAGATGACGCGGCACGAAGGCACGAATTGGTCGGCGATTCAACTCGCGCTGGGACTTCTTCTACTCCTTGCCGCGCAGCCCGGGCGCACGTTCGCTCAAGCACCAGCTTCGCCCCCCGCCGCTGGAGAGGCCTCGCAAGCGCCTGCAAAACCCGACGCTTCGGCGCCGTCTCCCGCTGCGCCCTCGCAGCCACCGCCAGGTGTCCCCGCGGACAGCGCCGCTTCGACCCTCGAACTCGCGCCGCGTCCTGTGGCTTATCTTGACGCGAGCGCGGAATGGCCGGAAGCGTTTAAAACGATTCACGGCGAAATCGGCAAGGTTCAGGAGGCGATCAAAAAAGCCGGGCTGACCCAAGCAGGACACCCGTTTGCCGTATTCTTAGAGACCGACGACAAAAGCTTTCAATTCGAGGCAATGGTGCCGATAGCCGAGAGGCCCCCGGTCTCGGAGCTTCCGGGCGGCATCAAAATCGGCGATTCGCCTGCGGGAAAAGCGATGAAATTCCTGCACCGCGGCCCCTACGATGATATCGACTCGACCTACGATCTCATCACCGCTTTCCTTGACGAGAAGGGGCTTGAGTCGCAGAGCCGCTTTATCGAGGAATATCTCACCGACACATCCGAGCCGGACGATGCCAATCTTGAGGCCGACATCTACGTGTTTTTAAAGTAAAGCGGATAGATTCAGAAAGCTGCGGCTTCGGCGGCCTCCCAGAATTCCGGGCGCGTTTGCGAAAGCCTGCCGCCAAGGCGGACCGGAGCGATCCGGGTGGCAAGTCCGCTTGAATCGATCTCGACGGCAACGCCGCAAAGCGTCGCCGTGCCTATCGCGGGCTCAAGCCGGGCTGCCGGCAATTTCGTCGTGAAACGGTGAATCGGCTCGTCTTTATCCATGCCAATCACAGAATTGTAATCCCCCGTCATTCCGGCATCGGTCATGAAGGCAGTGCCGCGCGGCAATATTTGATGGTCGGCGGTCGGCACATGGGTGTGGGTGCCAACGACAAGGGAAGCCCGGCCATCGACGAAATGGGCGAAGGCCTGCTTTTCGCTCGAAGCCTCGCCGTGAAAATCGATCACCGCCGCATCGCATCCCGCTCCCAGGGGGCAAAGGGAAAGCTCGCGCGCCACGGCGGCAAAAGGATCATCCAAGGCATCCATGAACACGCGCCCCATGGCATTGATCGCGAGCACGCGCGCCCCGGCAGCCGTCTCGACAAGAGCGGCGCCGCTCCCCGGCGTCCCGGGCGGGTAGTTCAGAGGCCGCACGAGGCGCGGCTGGCGGGAGATAAAGACAAGCGCCTCACGTTGATCGAAAGCATGATTGCCGAGCGTTATGCAATCGGCGCCGGCGGCGAGGAAGTCGGAGCAGATCGCCTCCGTAATCCCGAACCCTCCGGCCGCGTTCTCTCCATTGACGATGACGCAATCGAGCGCCCAGGCCTTACGCAACTTCGGCAGATGCTCGAGAAGCGCGGCGCGGCCTGCGCGGCCGACGACATCGCCAATGAAAAAAAGACGCATTCAGGAGGTCCGGCAATCGATCAATTCGCGTTCGGTTAGCACGTAATCCAGGTGTTCGTCGTGTGCTTCGGCAGGGATTTCTGGCCACTCCTGTGCCGCGAAGGCGACACCCGCGGCACAAACCGGCTTCTTTGCCCGGAGTTTTGCGAGCGTCAAATCGTAAAAGCCCGCGCCATAGCCAAGCCTGCGGCCCTTGCGGTCGAAAGCGGCAAGCGGCACGAAGAGGAGATCAGGCTCGGCTTCCGCTGCCGAGGGGAGAGGCTCGCTGATCCCCATCTTGCCGTTGACGGTTGGCTCACCTGGCCGCCAGAACCGGAAGACAAGCGGGCTTCCGCGCTTGCCGGTCACAGGCAGGGCTGTTTTAATGCCCGCGGCCGCAAGCTGCTCGAGGAGAGGCAAGGTCGAGGCCTCCTTTCCGAGGGGGAAATAGGCCGATGCCACTGCTGGGCGCAGGCGTGCGGCCAGAGCAAGGCCCTCTTGCGCAAGGCGCAGGGCAAAGGCCGCAGCCGCCTCGCCCGTGATTTTTTCGCGTTTCGCCAGGGCGCGAGCGCGCAGGTCTTGCTTGAGGGAGGGGAGGTCGGGCCGCAAGGATCGCTTTTCCGGTTTGCGGCCCGGATCGAGATATGCACCAAGGCCGGGTGGCTTTCAGGACGGGGCCGCGGCGGCCGTGGGATATCGATCCCGGGAACCTACAAAGTAGGTGGGCGCCATATGGCCAAGCCCACGGGCAAGGCCAGGGACAGCTCCCCTAGAGATCGATAAGGCCCCGGGGAATGTTGATCCAGCACGCGCCCCGCAGCTCCGCGTGTTGAATTTAGGATAAGCGTGCCCCAAATGCCAGCGGCGGCGCGGCGCAGGATGAGTTGCGGGTTAGGCGCCAAAAAGCATTTTGGCACAGCAAATAGCCGCATTCCGCGGCCCGGGCGAGATGCCCAAGGGAGAGCACATTATGATGGGACTATTCGGCCGGGGCGGCGGTCAAGGCGGCAAGCAGGCCGCAAGTCAGACAGCGGAAGCGGCCCGGCAAGAGCCGGGCCTCATCAAAGAGGCCACGACGGCAAGCTTTGCGGCCGATGTTTTACAGGAGTCCTTGCGCCAGCCAGTTCTCGTCGATTTCTGGGCGCCCTGGTGCGGGCCCTGCAAACAGCTGACCCCGGTGCTGGAGAATCTCGTTAAAAGCGCCGCGGGCAAGATCAAGCTCGTCAAGATGAACATCGATGAGCATCCGGAAATCCCCGGCAGGCTCGGCGTGCGCTCCATTCCCGCCGTTTTTGCCTTCGAGCGGGGCCAGCCCGTGGACGGCTTCATGGGCGCGCTTCCAGAGCGGGAGGTGAAGGCCTTTGTCGAGCGGCTCGTTGGCCCCCTGACCAATCTCGCCGAGCGGCTCGCCGAGGCACAGGCGCTTGCCGAGGCTGGCGAGACAAAGAAGGCGGCTGAGCTTTATAAGCGCATCCTTGCCGAGCACCCCGGCGACCCGGGAGCGATCGGGAACCTTGCGAAGCTCCTCGTTTCCGCCGGAGAATTGGAAAGCGCAAGGACCGTCCTTGCCTCCGTCGGGCCGGGCGCCGAGCGCGACCCAGCCATCGCCGGCGCCAAAGCAGCGCTAGAGCTTGCGGCACAAGCCGCCTCGCTTGGCGATGCCGGGGCGCTTAAGCGCAAGCTCGCCGATGATCCAAACGATCACCAGGCACGATTCGACCTTGCGATTCTCCTCAATGCCCACGGCAGGCGGCAGGAGGCCGCAGGCGAACTTATGGAGATCATCAAACGCGACCGCACCTGGCACGACGATGGCGCGCGCAAGCAGCTCTTGCAGTTTTTCGAGGCTTGGGGGCCCGCCGATCCGGCGACCGTCAGCACGAGGCGCAAGCTCTCGTCGCTGCTGTTTTCTTGAGGGCCGCCCCCACGATGGCTTTGCCTTACCTCGCCGGGTGCTGGAGCGGCGGCAAAGGCGAAGGGCTTGACCGCCGGTGAGGCCCTTTCCGTAAAATGCTGCGGGAGAGCGAAGCGGTTTAGATGGAGGGCCGCGATGGGCGAGAGAAATGAGACCTCCTGGAAGGCGCTGGAGAGTGCGACCCGCGAGCGGCACGAGGCCGAAAGGATCGTCGTCAAATCGGCCTTGGCGACGATGGGAACGCCCGAATATCTTTCCCGCTTTGACGCAGTTTCGCCTGCCGCCCTTGCCACCCGCAAGGCAATGATGGGCGATGACCCTGCCCTCCCCAAAATGCCCAAGGCCCCAACGCTTTTCGATTTCTACCGGCTGCGGTTCGGCCCTGCGGCGAGCCATCTCCTGCAAAGCGCCAATCTCGCGCTCAAAGCCGGAGTCGAAGAAAAAGGCGTCCTTGCCTGCCTTCTCCACGACATCTCCATGGTCGGCCTCTTTCAAACCGATCATGGCTATTGGGGCGCGCAGCTGATTGCCCCTTATGTGGACGAAGAGATCGCTTGGGCGGTTCGTTACCACGAGGCCCTGCGGTTCTTCCCGGATCCCGAAGCCGGCTACGCCTATCCGCAAGCCTATGTCGATCTCTTCGGCGAGGACTATGAGCCCGAGCCATACCTCCGCGCGGACTACGAATATGCGCGCAAGCACAAATGGTACGGAATGGCCCGCATGATCACGATCAATGACATTTATTCGTTTGACCCGGACGCGAAGGTTGATTTGGAGCAGTTCGCCGACATCGTTGGCCGCCACTTCCGCCAGCCAAAGGAGGGCTTAGGGTTCGATAACTCGCCTGTTGCTCATATGTGGCGCTCGATGATCTGGCCGCGGAATTTCTTGTGACAAGTCGAGGCAGGTCGCTTGGCTCTGCCTAAACTTCGACGCGTTCCCCCGCGTTGGCCCAGTCCTGGAAGCCGCCGGGATAGTGCGCCGTCACGTCGCTCCGCCCGGCCTTTTGCGCAAGTTCGAGCGCGGTCAAGGATCGTCTGCCCGAACGGCAGGAAAGCACGACGCGTTTGCCTGCCGTCTGCGGCAAGGCGTCGGGATCGAAGCTCTGAAGCGGGTTGAGAATGGCCCCGGGGATGTGGCCCGCGGCATATTCGTTCGGCTCGCGCACGTCGACAAGCACGATCGAGCCATCGGCCAAGCCTTTTTTCAGTTCGTCACGGGAGACGTTTTCGACCTGCACGCTCACGGGCGCCCTCCTGCTTATAAGCTCCAGGCCTGGTACGGCAAAGGCGGCACATCATGCAAGGGGCTGCTGACGCGCACGAAGAATGGCGTGCGCCGCCTCGAGATCGCGCCGGTCGTTCACGTTAAAAAACGGGTCGGCAGTCCCCGCCGGCCAGTCCGCAATGGCGCAGGAATAGCCTCGCAAGAAGGCCTCTGCCTTGCGTACTTCCCCACCCGTGAGAGCATGGCGGAGATCGCCTCTCACCGCGACTGGCCACAGCGCCACCACGGGGTGGAGGCGGCCGCCCGAGCGCGCACAAGCAACCGTTGTCTTCTCCTGGCTGCGGGCGGCAAGGAGCCGCGCAACGAGATCGCTAGGGAGAAACGGCGTATCGGACGGCACACTGATGGCAAGTTTGATGCCGGGGCGATGCGCCGCGATCCAATCGAGCCCGGCCAAAATGCCAGCAAGCGGGCCGGGATACCCTGGGAGAGTGTCGGCAATAACCGGGAGGCCGAACTCTGCAAACCGGCGCGCATCGCCATTCGCGCTGAGGATCAGCTCTGCGCATTGCGGCCGGATTGCATCGGCCGCGCGGCCGAGCAAGGAAACCCCGCAAAGATCTTGCAGAGCCTTTTCGCAGCCGCCCATGCGGCGCGAAAGCCCGCCCGCAAGAATAATTCCGGTGACGGCGTCGACCTGCATGGGCCCGGCCTTTAGGCTGCGGGGGCTTCCGGTCAAGGAGCTTGAGGTGATCCCGGGGGGTCAGCCTCACCTCTTGTAGCGCGCCACGAGCGCGCGCGCGAGCGAGAGCGTTTCTGGGCTGAGCGCCCGCAGCGCTGCCCCGTAAACCACGGTCCCGAGCGCAACAGAACCGCTAAGCCGCGCCAAAAGAGGCGCATCGAGAAACAGGAGCTGAAAGGCCAGAACCGCCGTGCTCATCAGCGCAACCGCCAGCAAAGGCCGGGCAGCTGCGCCAATCTGGTCCTTGAACGGGATGCCCAGATAGCGCCGCACGGCAAGCGTCACAAAAGGCGCATTGAAAAAGCGCCGTCCGGCGAAACCGGCGGCCCCAAAGAGAGCTGGCATAGCCGCAGTCGCGAGACAGCTGATCAGCGAAAAAGCGGCAGCCGAGGCCGCAAACGCAACAAGGACCTTCTGCTCCCCCCGCGCGCGAAGAATAAGCCCGATGAGAATGCGCGGAAAGACAATAATCCAGGAAACGGCGATGATTTCTGTAAACGGCACCGCATCCTGCCAGCGCGCGCCGAAGATCGCGGTAATGAAATCGTGCGCAAGGAGCGCAATGCCCGCAAAGAGCGGCGCGGTTGCCGCCGTCATCAGCTGCACGCCAGCGAGGAAGGCCGCACTCGTGTCTCCCACCGTGCGTTCTTTCGCCGCGAAAAACGAGAGGCCAAAGCGGTTCAAAGCGCCGGAGGAAAGGGCGCCGGCCTCCTCCGTCAGGCGCAGGGCGAGCTGAAAATTGCCAAGGGCCGCAAGACCGTGAAAATAGCCAAAGAGCAGGCTGAAGGCGCGCAGCGAGATAACATGCAGAGTGCTTTCGGCGCTGACGAGCGCGCCGAAGTGCAAGAGCGCATTCGCCTCCCTCCGAGCGAACCGGAACCGGGGCAGCCTCACTGCTGCGGTTAAAACCATGACGAGCGAGCCCGCGCTCGTTCCGAGCGCCGCGAGCACAAGGCTCCAGGGGCCAAATCCGAGCGCCGCCGTGAGGCTCAGGACGGAAAGGCCGAGGATCCTGGCGCCAATCATCCGGCGGGTGAGCAGGGCCGCGCGCATTTTGCGGGTGAGCACCGCCGCCGGGGCGGCGCCCGCCGCATTGAGAGGCAGTGCGAGGCTCGCCGCAAGCGTTAGCGGCAAAAGGCGCTCATCCTCGAACAAGGCTGCCGCAAAGAGGCCCGCCCCGGCGCACAAAACCGCACCAGCAAGAGAGAGGCAAATCGCAAGCACAAAGGCCGTGTCGGTGACGAGCGTGTCGGCGGATCTCGCCCGGACCACGGCTTCCTGCAGGCCCGCCGCGGATAAGACCTCGACAAGCAAGACAATAGAAATCGCCGTCGTAGCGGCGCCGAGCTCGGCGGGCGTGATGAAGCGGCCGATGATGAAGATTGCACCGAGTCCATAGGCGGCATTGAAGAGCGCCTCGCCCGCCGCCCAGGGAAGGCTGCGGACGAATTTGTGCGTCAGACTCGCGCTCATCCGCGGCTCCCGGAGAAAGCCTCCGCCACTTCCAGGCGGCAACCCGCCCGGAAAGGCTTTTCTTTGCTTATTCTTGTTCGCGGCCTATATTGAGCGCCAAGCGATCTCCAAAGGACGAGGCGTAATGGACAAATTGGAGCGGCCCCGCGAAATTATAGAGTATTGCTTACAGCCTCTCGGCTTGGCCACCAACACAACGGAGTATAAAGAAGCCTACCGGCGGCTTGAACACGTCATTAAGACCTTGCAGGTTATGGCGGCAAGAAATAACAAGCCGGTTGCGGTCGATTTTTCGAGTCTGCGGACCATCACAATCGATGAGGCCGCGCACGGCGATGAGTTTTAACTAGACGCCCGCCAACCCTCTTTGGGGGGCCGGGATTGAAGCCGCCTTTCGCTTCTCCTCCGATCCCGGCCTGGAGCCTGTCTTAGCGCAGCCGGGTTTTTGGCGAGACCACGCTCAGAACCATCTTGGCCCGGGTTTGATGCCCGCGGCGGCTCCAGGCGGCCCGCTCCTTGCTGTGAGCATGTCTTCCCGCATGATGCTGCGGCCGTGCGTGCCGCGCCGCACTGCGGTGCGCGTGGCGCGGGCCCGGTGCGGCCTCTTTCTCACCGCCTTTGGCAGCCGCCATTTCCATCATCTGCGCATCGCCTCCGGCCAACGCGGCATGGCCGCGGGCGACCGGGCCGAACAGGGCAAGACACTGGTTGTAAGCGTCCGCAGCCTCAATCTTCTCGCAGTCATCGATGGTGCGCGGCGCGGCGATGGCGGGAGCCGCAACGAAGGCGGCCAGGAAAAAGGCAGGGGCTAGAGAACGCAGTAAACGCAAGGCAGTTATCCTCTCAAGCTCGCGCCGGTTTTTTCCCCAACCTCGGCGACGATTTTCGCCGCAACGGCATCGATCTCCGCCTCGGTCAAGGTTCTCTCGCGCGGCTGCAACGTGACCGATATCGCGACCGATTTCTTGCCCTCCGGAATGCCCTTGCCTTCGTAGACGTCGAAGACGCCGGCATGGGTAATGAGAACACGATCGGCCGAGAGAGCGGCCTTGACGATTTCCGCCGCCTTGACATCGCGGCTGGCCAAGAAGGCGAAATCGCGTTCAACCGGCATGAACTCCGGCAGCACCAGTTTCGGTTTGGCCTTTGTGGAGCGCAATTTCGGCGCCGGTATGTCATCAATCAGAAGCTCGAATCCAACCGCTGGCCCCTCTGCGCCAAGGACCTCAAGCACGCCAGGGTGGAGTTCTCCAAAGGCGCCAACGACATTTTTTGGCCCAAATCGAATCGTGGCCGAGCGGCCGGGGTGGAACCAGGAGGGCCCTTTGTCGCCAAGCTGCACGTTGCTTGCAGGGATGCCGAGCGCCGACAAAAGGGCCAAGGCATCGGCCTTGGCGTCGAAGAGATCGACTTGCTTTTGCGGCAGCGACCAATGTCTGCCAATCCCCCTCTCGCGGGCGAAAGAGCGCCTCACTGCCGCGGCTGCCGTTTTTTGGCCGTCCTCGCGATCGTTCAAGAAAATCTGGCCGACCTCGAAGACGGCCACATCGCTAAACCCCCGGTCGGCGTTGCGTTGCGCGGCTGCAATGAGCCCCGGCAAAAGACTCGGCCGCATATCGGAAAGCTCCGGCGCGATCGGGTTGGCAAGCGCGAGCCCGGGCGCCCCGCCGCCAAACTGCCGCGCCTTCTCATGGGAGATAAAAGACCAGGTCACCGCCTCGACGAGGCCATTTGCGGCAAGCGCCCGCCGCGTCTTCCGCACCCGGGCCTGGAGCGGCGTCAAAACCGGCTCGGCTGCGCGCGTCCCATTTGCCCGCGGCAAGGGAGTCGAGGCGATGCGGCCGAGCCCGGCAATGCGCACGATCTCCTCGACAATATCGGCCTTTCCCTCGATGTCGGGCCGGAACGAGGGGACCTTGATGAACATCTCGCCGGAATTGCCCGCAAAATTGGCGAGCTCAAAGCCAAGATGCTCAAGGATCGAGGCCATCTCGGAAATATCGAGCTCAAGCCCGGTGAGCCGCTTCACTTCGCTCCAGGGAAAGACAATCCGCTTGTCCGGCTGAGGGATTTTGCCGGCAAGGACAACCTCTGAAGCCGCGCCGCCGCAAAGCTCAAGTACAAAACGAGTGGCAAGCTCAAGTCCTGGCAGCAGAAAAGCCGGATCGACGCCGCGCTCGAAGCGATAACGCGCGTCCGAATTGATCCCGAGCTTGCGCCCGCTGCGGGCAATATTCACCGGATCCCAGAGGGCCGATTCGATCAGCACTTCCGTGGTGCTCTCGTCGCATCCTGTCGCTTGTCCGCCCATGATACCGGCAAGCGATTCGACCCCTGCCTCATCGGCGATCACCACATTCTCCGGATCAAGCCGGTAGGTGCGGCCGTCGAGCGCCAACAGCTCCTCGCCTTCCCTCGCCAAGCGCACTGCGAGATTGCCCTTAACCTTACTCGCGTCGAAGACGTGGAGCGGGCGCGCGCGGTCGAAGGTTAGGTAATTCGTAATATCGACCAGGGCGTTAATGGGTCTGAGCCCGATCTCCTTGAGCCGGCGCTGCATCCACTCGGGGCTCGGCCCATTGCGCACGCCTTTCACCAAGCGGAGCGCGAACGCGGGGGCGAGGTGCGCTTCTCCGGGCGCAAAGTCGAGCTTAACCGAAACCGGACAGGGGAAAGTGCCCGGGACCGGCTCGACCGCCTTGGTTTTGAGCCTGCCGAGCCCAGCTGCCGCAAGGTCGCGGGCAATGCCGTCGACGCCCGCCGCGTCCGGCCTGTTAGGTAGGAGCTCGATATCGATCACCGGATCATCGAGCTTCGCCCAGGCGGCGTAGGCCTGGCCCACCGGCGCCGCTTCCGGCAGTTCGATGATTCCTTCGTGGTCCTCCGAAAGCTCAAGCTCGGCGCCCGAGCAGAGCATGCCTGCCGATTCGACGCCGCGGATCACGCCCTTCCCGAGCGTGATCTTCTTGCCAGGAATAAAACTTCCTGGCGGCGCGAAGACCGATTTCATGCCGGTGCGCGCGTTGGGCGCTCCGCAGACGACCTGCACCAGAGCTTCCCCCCCGGCATCGACCATGCACACCCGCAGCCGGTCGGCGTTGGGATGCGGCTTTGCCTCGATGACTTGCGCGATGACAAAGTCTTTGAGCGCCGCCGCCGGATCGTGGGCCTCCGCAACTTCAAGCCCGATGCGGGTGAGCGTGGCCACAATCTCGTCAAGCGTCGCATTGGTCTCAAGATGGTCCTTGAGCCAGGAGAGGGTGAACTTCATGATGGGTCCGATGAGCGCCCGGCAGGGGCTGGGAACGGTCCACCCTCATGCCGCAGCGCACGGACTGGCGCAAGAGACTTGCCCGCAGACGTTCGGGCGAGCTTTGTCGCGCGGCTCCCAACGGGCGATCGATTTTCTTGGCTCCGAGCTAAGGCGAAACCCAGAACAAGTGCTGGCTTGGCTCTGCGGCAGGTTGGCCGCAAAGCGGCCTGGATGAAAATTAGGATCCGAGGGATCCAGGGAGCGCCTGGGCCGTTCAAAGGGAGCGAAATCTGTGCTTGAGGCATTAGGAGAACGCGCGATGCCGAAAATGAAAGCCGCCGAGGTCCGGAAACCCAAAGGTCCTTTTGAGCTGGTGGAGCGCGACGTCCCGAGTCCCGGCCCGGGCCAGGTGCTGATCAAGGTCGAGGCCTGCGGCATTTGCCACAGCGATGTTTTCGTCAAAGATGGCCTGTGGCCGGGCATCACCTACCCGCGAGTCCCGGGCCATGAGATTGCCGGGATGATCAAGGCCATCGGCGCTGGTGTCGAGGATTGGAAGCCGGGCGAGCGGGTTGGCGTAGGCTGGCACGGCGGCCATTGCGGGCGATGTGAGTCCTGCCGCCGGGGCGATTTCATCACCTGTGAGCGCGCCCAGGTGCCGGGAATTACCTACGATGGCGGCTATGCCGAATATATGGTTGCACCCATTCAAGCCTTGGCGCGGATTCCCGAAAGCCTTTCTGGCGCCGAAGCGGCCCCTTTGCTCTGCGCGGGCATCACCACTTTCAATGCGCTGCGCAATAGCGGCGCACGGGCGGGCGATCTTGTTGCGATCCTCGGCATTGGCGGGCTGGGGCATCTCGGCGTGCAATTTGCGTCCAAGATGGGCTTCAGGACGATTGCGATTGCGCGTGGCAAGGACAAAGAGCCGCTCGCCAGGAAGTTGGGCGCGCATCATTATATCGATAGCAAGGCGCAAGATACCGCCGCGGCGCTGACGGCTCTTGGCGGAGCGAAAGTCGTCCTTGCGACGGTGACGAGCGGCAAGGCAATGAGCCCAGCTCTTGGCGGGCTTGCGATTGGCGGCAAGCTTATTGTCCTCGGCGCTTCGGAGGAGCCGGTTGAAATTCAGACCATTCCGCTGATTGCGGGGCGCCGGTCGGTTCAAGGCTGGCCTTCGGGAACATCAGCCGACTCGCAAGATACGATGGCCTTCAGCGCGCTCACCGGCGTGCGGCCCCTGATCGAGGAATATCCGCTCGCTCGCGCAGCGGAGGCCTTTGAGCGGATGTTGAGCGGCGGCGCAAAGTTCCGGGTCGTGCTGAGGCCCTGATGCGTGCGCCAACCGCCCCAGCGGACCCAGTCACAAGGCGGGAGGGACCGAGACCTCCCGCGTCCTGCATGCGCCGCGGGCAATCTCCGGGCAGGCGCGAAATTCGCGGAGATCCTTCGTGAAGCAAATCCGGACCTCGCGCAGCTCGGAGCCATTGCACACAACGCCGAGCATTCCTGGGCGCAAGCGCGGGTTCGACGCAATGAAAGCGCGCAGGATGTCGATTGGCGCCCAAGTTTGTTTTTCGTTGGCTGCGGCGAATTGCGGCGGCACGGCAATGGCATCGCGCGCGCGCCGCACATCGGCGAAATAGTCGGTCGGGCTTTTGCCCGAGCAGGTTCCGTGCCTTTGCCATTCGTGGCGGGCGAGCCGCTCGCTGGGATAGATCCTCTTCGCGGTCTCAAGCGCCATGCGCGAGGGGAACCGTGCGGCCGGACGGCAATTTGTGGGAAACCCATACTCATCTTGCGGCCAAAGCCCATGCACGACGAAGCCGAGCCCGGCTCCGGGCTCGCATTGAGCGCCCGCGCGCTCGGGATCGGCCGCCTCGCAAAAGCTCGGCGACCAAGAGAGCGCGAGGACATAAAAATCGAAATTTCCAGGCGTGCCGCCCGCTCGGCCCGGAGCCTGTGATTTCAGCGGCGCAATAGGCGAAGCGGCGGACTCGCAGCCCGCCTCTCCGCAAGGCTGGGCCAGAGGGTCAGCGCGCGCAGGCTTGTGCAGGTCACTCGCGAGGGCGGCAGCAAGAGCAAGCAAGACAGCCAGTGTCAGGCCAAGCCCGGCGCGAGCCACCAGACGATTTCCATGCCTCACGGCCGGACCATCTTGCAATGGGGCGCATAGGCGTAATTGCGATCGAGCCCCTCGACACACCAGATCACCCCAAAGCCGAAGCCAATGATCCCGAGGTCCTCGCCGATCGAATAAAAAACGGGATGCCATGTCGCGTTATTCAAATAAGCGCGCGCCCGGCAATAGCGGCGCGGAATGTAATCGAGGCCTTTTGTCTTGTAGCCGAGTTCGGCCGGCTCATACAAGGCGGCAATTTCGAGACCGGTGTCCCAAAATTCGGCTTCGCGGTCGTGAAAGCGCGACTGAATCCGCTCGAAGACGGCCGGGTCATCGCAGGCAGGCACCTCGTTCCAATAGGGAATATAGCGCCGCTCCGCCGGAACGAGCGGCCGGCCCAGCGCCGGAACAGAAACGAGAGCGGCGTTCACACCCGCGGCAAATAATGCAAGGAAATTTCGCGCCGCGCGCCTGAGCCTTCGTCCCCTCATCGAGTCACCCTGCCTGGCTTGCCGCCCCCGCCCGCCGTCAGCCGCGATTGTATACATCTTGCAGGCGAATGATGTCGTCCTCGCCGAGATAAGACCCCGTCTGCACCTCGATCAATTCAAGATCGATCCGCCCAGGATTTGCAAGCCGGTGCACGCAGCTGATCGGCAAGTAAATTGACTCGTTCTCATGCACGAGAAGCACGTCATTGTCACGTGTGACTTCCGCCGTCCCCTTGACGACGATCCAATGCTCGGCGCGATGAAAATGCTTTTGCAGCGAAAGCCGTGCCCCGGGCTTCACCACGATGCGCTTGACCTGGTAGCGCGCCCCGGAATCGATCGATTGATAATACCCCCACGGGCGGTAGGAGCGCTTATGCTCCATGACCTCGCGGCGGTTTTCGCTGCGCAGCCTGTCAACAAGCTGTTTGACGTTGTCTCCATGCGCCTTGTTGAGCACGAGCACGGCATCCTGGGTGGTCACGACGACGACATCGTCCACCCCAACGACAGCCGTCAAATGCTCATCTGAGCGGACATGCACGTTCGAAGCGTGCATGACGACGCCCTGGCCGCGGATCGAGTTACCGAATTCATCGCGCTCCGAGAGCTGCCACACCGCCCGCCAATTGCCGACATCCGACCAGCCAATGCCTGCAGGCACGACGGCGGCCTTAGCGGTCTTCTCCATCACGGCATAATCAATGGACTTTTTTGGCGCGTTGGCAAAGGCCTGCGCATCGAGGACCAGAAACTCGAGATCCTGCTTCGCCTTGGCAAGCGCTTCGGCTGCGGCCTGCGCCATCTGCGGCTCGAACTTGCGCAGCTCCTCCTGCATAACGTCGGCGCGGAAGAAGAAATTGCCGGAGTTCCAAAGATACCCGCCGGCGAGATATTTTTGCGCCGTAGCGGCATCGGGCTTTTCCACAAAAGCCTCGGCCTTCAGCACCGCCCCGTCCGCCGTCACCGCCTTCCCCGGCTGGATGTAGCCGTAGCCCGTTGCGGGCTCGCTGGGCTTAATGCCGAGCGTGACAATATAGCCTTGCACGGCGGCCCGCGCGGCTCTCTTGCACAGCTCGATGAATTCTTTCCGATCTTGCACCACATGATCGGCCGCAAGAACGGCTGCCACCGTATCGGGGCCGAGCCCGGTGGCAAGACAGGCAGCAACGGCCACCGCCGGGCCGGAGTCGCGGCGCACCGGCTCAAGGACGATGCGCGCCTCGCGGCCGATCTTCTTGAGCTGCTCGGCGACCAGAAAGCGGTACTCCTGGTTGGAAATCACAACCGGCGGCTCAAAGGCGCTATCGCCGACGATTTCGGCGGCCATCTGAAAGGTCGAGAGCGGCCCCAAGAGGGAAATAAATTGCTTTGGCAGGCTCTCGCGCGATTCTGGCCAAACGCGGGTCCCAGCGCCGCCGCACATAATCACTGGAAGAATTCTCACGCTCCGAAGCTCCTTGCAATCGATAGGAATATTCAGTCCGGACCAATTGACATCCTTAAGAGCGCTATCATAGCCAGCCGGCAAAGAAATGTCCCCCTTTATTCCTGCCGGATATAAAGTTTTGTTAATGACCAGCCGCGCCTAGTGACCGGCCCTTGATCCGGTTAAAGATCGGCGGTGCCACAAGATCCAACCCGGCGGCCCTGCGCATGATCCGCTGCAGCGCAGGCACTGGAGCAAAAGTCCGTGATCTCTCAACTGTTGGTGCTCGCCGCCGATCCCTCGGCCTGGCTCGCTCTCCTGACGCTTGTCGCGATGGAGATCGTGCTCGGCGTCGATAATCTCGTCTTCATTGCCGTGCTCTCGTCGCGGCTGCCAAAAGCGCAAGCCGCAAGGGCGCGCCGGATCGGGGTTGGCCTTTCGCTCATTTTCCGCATGCTGCTCGTGGCAGGGGCGGCCTACGCCGTCCATCTGACTGAGCCCTTGTTTTCCGTGATGGAGCGCAGCTTCTCTTGGCGCGACATCATTCTCATTTCGGGCGGGCTTTTCCTCGTCTTCAAGGCGACAAGCGAGATCCACCACTCAATCGAGCCTGGAGAGGTGAGCGCCGGCGCGCGGACGGGCAACGCGGGCGGCTTTGCGGCAACAGCCGGCCAGATCGTCTTGCTCGATCTCGTGTTTTCCATCGACAGCATCATCACGGCGGTCGGGATGACCGAGCATGTGCCCATCATGATCGCCGCCGTCTTCGTCGCGGTCACGGCAATGCTCATTGCCGCTGGGCCCCTTTCCGGTTTCATTCACCGCAATCCGACCGTGCTGATGCTCGCCTTGAGCTTCTTGTTTCTGATCGGCACGACCCTGATCGCCGACGGTTTTGGCTATCATTTCCCGAAAGGCTACATTTATACGGCGATGCTCTTTTCGGGCGCAGTCGAGGGGCTCAACATGCTCGCGCGCAAAAGGCGCGGGCGGGCGCCGCGAAAATGATGTCCGAGGGTGGCGATGCCAAGGGGGAAGGCGCGGCCATCGCCGATGTTCTGCTGCCCTTGGCCATGGATCACCCCTATTCCTATCTCGTTGCGCCCGGGGCCACGGTGCGGCCGGGCGATTTCGTCGAGGTGCCTCTCGGCACAAGGCGGACCGCTGGCATCGTGTGGGAGCTGCGCCGCGCATCAAGCGAAGGAGCAAACCTCAAATCCATTGAGCAGCGACTGGATTTGCCGCCTCTTCCGGAAAGTTTGCGAGAATTCCTCGATTGGGTCGCGCGCTGGACTCTCGCCCCGCGCGGGATGGTGCTGCGCATGGCGGCTGGCACCCGCCTGCAGGCAGGGCCGGAGACCGCACGGGCCGGCGTCCGGCTTTCGGGTGCGCCGCCGCGCCGGATGACGGAAGCGCGGGCCCGCGTCCTTGCGGCGGCACGAGAGCGCGGCCCCTTTGCCAAGGCGGCGCTTGCCGAGGCCGCGCGCTGCTCGATCGGCGTGATCGAGGCGCTCATTGCCGAGGGCGCGCTTGAGCTCATTCTCCTGCCGCCCGAGCCTGCAGTCCTGCCCTGCGATCCTTGCTTCGCGCCTCAAAGCCTCGAACCGGCACAGAAGGAGGCTGCCGCCGCGCTCGCGCGATCCGCCGCGGCCCGCGCCTTCTCGGTCACACTCCTCGAAGGGGTCACCGGCTCGGGCAAGACCGAGGTCTATTTCGAGGCGATTGCCGCCGCTCTCAACGCCGGGCGGCAGAGCCTCGTTCTTGTCCCCGAGATCGCCCTCACCGCGCAATTCCTCGACCGATTCGCCGCCCGCTTCGGCGCTAGGCCCGGCGAATGGCATTCCGGTATCAGCCTGCGCAAGCGGGCGCGGCTCTGGGACTCAGTCGCGAGCGGCGAAGCCAAGGTCGTCGTTGGCGCGCGCTCGGCCCTCTTCTTACCTTTCGCGGACCTCAGCGCAGTCATCGTCGATGAAGAGCACGACAGCGCCTATAAGCAGGAGGACGGCGTTCCCTATCACGCCCGCGACATGGCGGTGGTGCGCGGGCAGATCGAAAAATCGGCCGTTGTTCTCGTCTCGGCCACCCCGTCGATCGAAAGCCGGGTCAATGCCGCGGCGGGCCGCTACCGTCACATAACCCTTGCCGCACGCTTCAATGCCAAGGCGCTGCCGCAGATCACCGCGATCGACCTGCGCAGGGAGGGCCCGAAACGCGGCAGATGGATTGCGCCACGGCTCGCCGAGGCCGTGTCGGCGGCGCTCGCCCAAGGCGGGCAGGCCCTTTTCTTCCTGAACCGGCGCGGTTACGCGCCGCTCACCGTCTGCCGCGCCTGCGCGCACCGTTTCACTTGTCCCAACTGCAGCGCTTGGCTCGTCGAACATCGATTCCGGAGCCTGCTCATGTGCCATCACTGCGGGCACAGTGAACGCAAACCTGCCGCGTGCCCGGCCTGCGGCGCGCTCGATTCGCTTGTTGCCTGCGGGCCCGGAATCGAACGGATTGCGGAGGAGGCGGCGCTCCTCTTTCCCGGCGTGCGGATTCTCACGCTTTCGTCGGACTTGCCGGGCGGCGCTGAGCGGCTGCGCCGCGAGATCGAGGCCGTCTCGCGCGGTGAGTGCGATCTCGTGATCGGCACGCAGCTCGTCGCCAAGGGCCACAATTTCCCGCTGCTTGCCGTTGTCGGCATCATCGACGCCGACATCGGTTTGACCTCCGGCGATTTCCGCGCCTCTGAGCGGACATTTCAGCTGCTTCAGCAGGTGACGGGACGCGCGGGAAGATTCGAGACACCCGGCCGCGCCTTTCTCCAGACTTGGCAGCCGGAGCACCCGGTGATCCGCGCGCTCCTGTCCGGAAATAGCGAGCGGTTTTACGCAGAGGAGATCGCGCAGCGCCGCCGCGCCCGCCTGCCGCCCTTCGGACGGCTCGCGGCGGTGATCGTCTCGGGCAGGAATGCCACCGCGGCCGAGGCGCATGCGCGCGCGCTCGCCCGCGCCGCCTATGCGCTGCCGCAAGGTGAACGCTTTGCGCTTGCGCCGCCCGGGGCGCTGCCAAACGAGAATGACCTCGCCCTGCTGGGGCCCGCCGAGGCGCCGATTGCGGTCATCCGCGGCCGGCACCGTTTCCGCCTTCTTGTGCGCGCCCCGCGCCCGGCCAGCCTCCAGGATTTCTTGCGCGTCTGGCTCTCTGCCGCTCCGCCCGCGCGCGGCGGCACCCGCGTTGCGGTCGATGTCGATCCGCAGAGTTTTTTATAGGGCTTGGCCTGAGCGCGTGGTAGGCTCTTGGCCGCGGGCCCGCCGGGGAAAAGCCGGGCCGTTAAGGGAGGAAACCATGACCGCCCGCCTGCTGGCCGTCAGTCTTGCCGCATTCTGCCTGCTCCTCGCCTCCGCCAAGGCTCAGGAGGAAGGCGGCCCAGGAGATATCCAGACCTATTGCATGAGCGACATCAAGCGCCTCTGCAAAGGTGTCGAGCCCGGCGGCGGCCGGATCATCGCTTGCCTCAAAGCCCATAAGAAGGAAATGACGGTGGGCTGCGCTCAGGCGCTGCAGAAGCTTAAGGCGAAGCGGTAGAGCGAGGCTCTACAAGGCTTCAGCGGTATTATGGCGCAAACGCCAGAAGCGATTTAGCGCCCGCTCCCGATCTAATTCCGAAAGGAGTCAGTGAGTGAGAGCGGCTGCGCGCGGCGCGCTTATTCTAATCGCTAGTATTGCAATCATTTCTATATGGATGGAGCTGCAACCCGAATTGCCCACTCTGCATTCGGAACGGATGCAAGAGAATGCAGAAATTTATATGATGGACAGCATCTGGCTTAAAAATATCCGAATATTCAGCGTGTCCCCACAATACGATTTACGACACGAAGAACGTCATCTGCAGAAATGGTGTCGCCCTGCAACGTGAGTTCGCTATTGGGCGCTATTACTGTGCTCGTAAGGTCACTTATTTTTTGCCACGGTTTAGAAAAATCATGGCTATTTGGCACGTCTCCTTCAAAATAATGGATCGAATTCAAAATAATGGATCGAATCTTAGGCAGTGAATCTGGCAGTTCTTGTTCCGCCGTTATTCTTGAAGATTTCCACAATCGTATAAGACAAAGGCTTGCCATTTGGGGCATGTATTATTTGAGTGATAATTGGCGAGAAACAACAATCCAGTGAACACCCCTACAACTCTGATCCATGTGACCATCGCTCGATCCAGATCATCCTTGGGATCATTTCCCTTTCGGCCGAAGTTGGAATCGGATTGTGGGGACTGTTCCATTTTATGTTCTCAGACAGGCGGCGCCCTTGTTTATCTTTGACCGCCCTTCTTTCCGGGTGTGCAGCTATGGAGTTAGGCTTGTTTCTGTTGTTCGGTTAATATCCTCCAATCTTATGCCCTCTAATTCAAGAGCGGCAGGACAGGCGAGAACGAACGTTGCCGCAAACGTTCCTCGAGCGAGCGATGCACACAATTTAGGCGCTGGCGGGATCCATTTCTTGTGGCGTTTGCGCCATGCCGGGCTTCAAACAGGAAATACTGCACCTTCACATGTGACCGCTGGGACCGACCCCAAAAGCTCCACCTGAAGCCTTTTCGTACGATTCGCCCGCCCCTCATCCCGGCACCGCCGCCTCCTCGCCGATCCGGCCCGAATGCATCCAAATTTTCCGGCCGCATTGGGCGGCGAGCGCAAGGTCGTGGGTGACAAGGACCAAAGTTGCGCCGCGTTTCTTTTTTAAAGAAAGCATAAGGCCGATAATCGCCGCCCCCGTGGCCTCGTCGAGATTGCCGGTCGGCTCGTCGGCAGCAAGGATCGCAGGGTTTGGCGCCAGCGCGCGGGCGAGCGCCACGCGCTGCTGCTCGCCGCCCGAAAGCTGCGGCGGATAATGCGAGACGCGGTCCTCGAGTCCGACGGCGGCAAGCTCGGCCCGCGCCCGCTCGAAGGGATCGGCAGCGCCCGCAAGCTCAAGCGGAATCGCGACGTTCTCCAAGGCGGTCATGGTCGGAATGAGGTGGAAGGATTGGAACACAATTCCGATCCGTCCGCCGCGGAAGCGAGCGAGCGCATCCTCGCCAAGGCCGTTGAGACTCACGCCATCGATTCTCACGCTGCCCTCATCCGGCCGCTCGAGCCCGGAGATGACCATGAGAAGCGTCGACTTCCCCGAGCCCGAGGGGCCGGTAATGGCAACCGTTTCGCCGCGCTTGATTTCGAGAGAGATTCCTTTGAGAACGTGGACGCGCGCCGCACCCTGGCCAAGGCTTAAGTGCACATTTTCAAGCTCGACCGCGGGGTTTTCTATCATGCTCTCCGAACCTGCCCGCAACGCCCCCGCGCTTTTCCCGCCCGAGCGATGCCGGGCATATGGCAGCCGGCGCAGTTTTCTGCAACTCGCGCTTGCTACGCTTCTGCTCTGTACTGCCGCGGCCGCGCCCTCCGCCGGGGGAAAGACAACTCTCAAAATCATCGCGCTGGGCGATAGCCTCACTGCCGGCTTTGGCCTTCCCCTGGAGGCCGCCTTTCCCGCCGTGCTCGAAAGGAAGCTCAAGGGCGAGGGCTATGACGTGTCGATTGCGAACGCGGGAGTCTCAGGCGATACTGCGTCCGGGGGACTTGCGAGGCTCGATTGGGCCATCGGCCAGGACGCGGATGGTGTGATCCTCGAGCTTGGCGCCAACGACATGCTGCGGGGAGCGGACCCGGAAATTACAAAGGCGGCGCTCGATTCAGTTCTCGCCAAGCTCAAGGAGCGGGGCATCAAAGCGCTGATTGCGGGAATGAACGCAACGCCAAGCTATGGACGCGAGTATAAGGCGCGTTTCGATGCCATCTACCCGGCGCTTGCAAGAAAATACGCGGCTCCGCTTTATCCCTTTTTTCTCGAAGGGGTTGCGGGCGATGCTTCGCTCACGCTCGGCGACGGCCTGCATCCCAATGCCGCAGGCGTCGAGCGCATTGTGAATGGCATTCTACCGCTCGCCCGCGCGTTTCTAGAATCTCTCGGGGCACGGCCGCTGGCTGCAAACAAGGGCCCCGCTGGAGCCAAGAATTCACCCTGATGGGGAATCATAATATAACCGGATTGAGTGCGCCCCCGGCGAAACGGCAAGGCCGGGTTTCGCGCCGGAGCGCTTGATGCCCCGTCTCTTCACCGGTCTTGAAATCCCTCCCGATATTGCGGCGGAACTCTCGCTTCTTCGCGGCGGCCTTTCCGGCGCGCGCTGGATCGATGCCGAAAACTACCACATCACCTTGCGATTCATCGGCGACATCGACGAGCGCACCGCCCAGGAAGTCCACGCTCATCTTGAAAAGATCCGCCGCCCTCCTTTCGGCATCACCATCGAAAGCCTCGATGCCTTTGGGGGCGCGCGCCCGCGGGCATTGATCGCGAAGGCGAAACCAGAGCAAGCCTTGGTCGAGCTGCAGGCCGAGCAGGAGCGGATCATGCGGCGCATCGGCATTGCCCCCGAGGGACGCAAGTTCACGCCGCACATCACGCTTGCCCGTCTGCGCGCGACGCCGTGCGCGCGGCTTGCCGAGTACCTTGCGTCGCGCGGCCATTTCTTTTCGCGCCGTTTCGAGGCCAAGCGCTTTGTCTTGTTTTCCTCACGCGCCTCGACCGGCGGCGGGCCTTACCTTGTCGAGGCGGCCTATCCGCTCGGATGATCCGCCACGGCGGCCTCTGTTGGCGCGCGTGCTCGGTGGCGCAAGATCATCGGCAGCCCGTCCTTCGGGCGCAAGGTGATGCGCTGGACGGGCCAGACCTCGTGGTTTTTCTTAAGATCGAAGGAAAACGACCGCATGAGGTGCGCCAAAATGATCACCGCCTCATGCATCGAAAAAAACGAGCCGATGCACACTCTGGGTCCCGCGCCGAATGGCAAATAGGCGTAGCGGTCGATCTTCTCGCGGGCGTTTGGCAGGAACCGGCGCGGATCGAAACGGTCCGGGTTCTCCCACAGCCGCCGGTGGCGGTGCAAGACCCATTGCGAGATCACGACGAGGGTGCCCTTGCGGATTCGCCGGCCTGCAAGATCATCTGGCCCCGCGGCCTGCCTGCTTATGCTGGCCGCGGGCGGATAGAGCCGCATCGCCTCTTCGATCACTGCTCTCGCTGCCGTAAGCCGCGCGGCATACTCCTCGACTGGGCCGGACAGGACTTCGGCCGCCTCCCGCGCAAGCGCTTCGCGCCACTCGGTCGAGAGCGAAAGGAGATAGAGCGACCAGGTGAGCGCATTGGCGGTGGTCTCATGGCCCGCGGCGATAAAGCTCAAAATATTGGCCTGAACCTGGGTTTCCGTCAGTCCGGCACCTGTTTCCGGATCCTGCGCTTCAAGAAGAAGCGTCAGAACATCGCGCGGCGCGCGCTCTCTGTCTTTCGCAAGCAAACGCTTGCGCCTCATGACGAGCGATTCGATCATCGAGGCGAAGAAATCTTGCGCGGAGCGGCCGCCGAATTTGCTCAGGCGCGGCACCCAATCGGGGAAATCGAGCACGTCGAACGGATCGAGGCGGCCGACGGTCGAAAGTAGGCGTGTGATGGCATTGGCGACAGTATGCGAGTCCCGTCCGAGGCCGTCGGAAAAAATCGTCCGGCCAAGGACATCGAGGGTGACTTGGGCCATTTCACTCTGAACATCGACCGTCCCGCCGTCGGGGAGGCGCGCCAGGCGGGCAACAAGCGCCTGGGCCGCAACGTCGAAAGCGGGAGCGAAGGAGGCAACGACCTTGGGCGTAAAGAGCGGGGCCAGCGTGCGGCGCTGGACGCGCCACTCCTCGCCTTCAGTCTCCAAAAGGCCGTGCATTAAGCCCGGGCCGAGCAGGCGTTTTTGCAACGGGTCCTTGGGGTAATTGGCAGCGTTGTCGACGAGCACACGGCGGATGGCGGCAGGATCGCTCACCGTCGCAACCGTACCGAGCACGGTCCGGCTGATAACGATTGGCTCCTCAAAGTGATATTTTGTCCAAGTCTCGATGGGGTTGCGCCACAAGGCTCGCATGGTCGACAGCGGCCCCAAAGGGGCTTCGAGCGGAGCAGGAGCAGGCGGGCGCGGGAGTCCGGTCGTGCGCTCTAACATTACGTCTTCCTTGCTGCACGAATTGGCAAACCGGGGCTCAACTCCCCGCCAATCGTCCCGTCCTAGCACAGGCGGATCCGCATGGGCGAGCTTGCAGCGGAACCTCTTGCAATATAGAACGGCTTTATCTGCATTTCGCTCCCTTCGTCTAGCGGTCCAGGACGTCGCCCTCTCACGGCGAAAACAGGGGTTCGAGTCCCCTAGGGAGCGCCAATGATTTCACTGACTTAGCCCCAAGCGCCCGAGAACGAGACAAGGCCTGCGCAGTTTTGGGGAGTAAGCGTGGCGTGATCCGCGCGTTCCGTTCTTCTCAAGCGGAGGGAGCGCAAAATCGTTCTCTGACATTTCGCCCGGCGGGCGTTCTTCAGGATACGGAGCGGGTGTGGGCCGCCGCCGTGCTTTGCTGACGCAGCTTATAGGCAAGGACGAGGAGACTTGCGCCAAAGACCGTCGCATAAGCGCCGAGCCACCAAGTCAGCACGACCGCGCCGAGCATTGGCGCAAGGATCAGCAGAACTCCGAAAACAATTGAGGCGATCCCGCCCAAGACGAGCCAGCCGCGGCCATGCTCGCTTGTCAACGTTACGGCTTCGCGCAGCTCCAAAAATCCGGTTACCAGCGCCCATGCGGCCACAAGCCCGACAAAGACGAGCACAGTGATGCCGGGCCAGAATAGGGCCACGAGCCCGGCGATGATACCGATAATCCCCTCGAAGGTGAGATAGCCCCAGCGCTGATCCCTCGTTCCCGCGCGCACGGCAGAGACGATGGCAAAAATGCCATCGGCGAGAAGATAAAGCGCAAACAAGACGACCATTGATAGGAGCGCCGCGCCGGGGAAGAGAAAGGCGATCAAGCCAAAGATGAGGCCGCACACGCCGCGCGCCGCAACCGCTCCCCAGTTCCGCGTGAGAGTCGGACCGAGGCCGAACTCGATAAGATCGTAGCCCCCCGCGCTTTGGCGCCTGCCTAGGTCTGGAGAACTCATGAGGCCTCCCTTTCTTTGAAGTAGAGCTGAAGATCAAAGGCTCTAGTCAGATCTAGCGCTGACAACGGAGCTGTCGAGTCCGCCGCGCGGACGATCCGGGGGCCGATCTAGGCTTGTTTGGGCCGGAAGGATTTAAGCACCGCCGGGTTCGTCTCGATATAGGCAGCGCCGATGAGATCGAGGCAATAAGGGATGGCTGGAAACACGGCGTTGAGGCAGGTCTCGATCGCGGCGGGCTTGCCCGGCAGATTGATAATAAGGCAAGGCCCGCGGTGGGCGGCGATCTGGCGCGACAGAATTGCCGTCGGCACCTCTTTCAAGCTTGCCATTCGCATGAGCTCTCCGAAGCCCGGCAAGACTCGCGGCGCGGCTGCCTCTGTCGCCTCGGGCGTGAGATCGCGCGGTGAAGGGCCCGTGCCGCCGGTCGTAAGAATGAGATCGCAATGCTCCCTTTCGGCGAGCTCGATCAGCGTATCGCGCACGGATTCAAACCCGTCCGGGATGACCTTCCGCACGGTGCGATAGGGACTCGCGAGGATTTTTTCCAAATAGGCGGCAATCGCCGGGCCGCCTTTATCCTCGTAGAGCCCTTGGCTCGCGCGGTCCGAGACCGTGACGATGCCGATGATCGCGGTGCGGATATTTTGCTCAGCCGCCATTTCCGGTTTTTCCGAGGCACGCGCGCTAGCTTAAGGCAATTTAGCGGATTGGCAGAATTGATGAAACTGGCTCCTGAGCGCTGCCAATCCATAAAAATTATACTTGAGCAATACTAGAGGATGTAGGACAGGTCTGAACAACATGTGTTCAATTCCTTAGAGAAATTATTTATAAATTCCAGCTTTATTTAGGAGTGGTTTCATGCAAGCTGATGATGCTTTTCAGCAAAAATTCAAAGATGTTGCTACTCGCGGTTTTGGTGACCGGATGGCCTTGACGGAACGCGGGCTGGTCGCTGGTGGCGTGTTGCTGGCGAAAATGGGCGATGAAGGCCTTTGCATCAATGGTGAGGAGGAGCGGATTTTGACGCTTCTTTCAATCGCCCATCGCTGTGCGGTTCCGCCGGCTGTGTTCGGCTTCCTTCGCCGGGCGTCAAAACACTGGCGGAGCGGCGACAAAACCCTTGCGTGCATGCAGCTCTCTCAGAGCGGCTTGGGAAAGCTCGACGAGGAAGGCGCGTACCGCCTCTCGCTAGCGGCTGAGCTCATCGATGCAGGGTTCACGCCGCGCGAGCTTGCGCCAGAGCTGGGGTTAAGCCCGGTTCAGTTTGACATAAGCAAATACGACGAGAATCAACCGCGCGTGCCCGCCGGGAATGGCCGTGAGAGCGGCCGGTGGACGTCAGCAGATGGGACGCCAGCAGTTGCCCCGGAATCGACGCTGACCGAGGGAAGATCGGCGGGGCGAATGCGGGCGATATTCATCGTGAACACGGGCTTCCCAGGGATGCGGTCGCTGTTACCCGGCCGGACGGCACAAAGATCGACGATCCAAAGTCTCCCACGAAAAAGCTTAGGTGGACAGAAAGAGGCTGGGATGATGCCCACAAAGGCGATTCGAAAACCAAATGAAAAAGCATTTCAAATGGATCATCGTTGCCGCAGTCGTATTTATTCTGTTCATTGCGGCACCAACAATTGCACAGCTTGTTGTCTTGCTGACGATTCCCTGGAATTGCGACGAAGGAATGGAAGCAGACTGGACCGCCGCCAATGCACGCGGCGACGTGGTCGCGGAATATTCCAAGGCCTGCACCGGCGTAGGAACCGTCGTTGACTATTCAATTGTGTTGCGGGCTCAAGGGAGTCAAAAATTAACGACCTTGGTGAAGCATAGTGAACTTTCGTACGATTATCCGAAGTTTCGCTGGATCGACGATGACACGCTCATGGTCGATCTCGGCAAGGTTCGTTCGATCTGGTCGCAAATTGATAGGGTCGGCCCCATCCACATCATTTACTCCTTTACTAAGACTGAATAAGGCTCTCCGCTTGGAATATGCCCGAGCAGGTTATTGGAAAACAAGATGAAACGCGGCTGGATCATCATTTTGGCCGTCTTATTCGTTGCGCTGAGCGCCATCGCGTGGGGGATTACTCCATCGTGTTACGGCTTCATGGAGAAGAAAAAGCCCACGATATTGGCAGATTACGGCGATGCTCAATACGGCTATCCCAAATTCCAGTGGGTCGGCGACGACACGCTGATCATCGACCTTGGCAAGGTTGATTGGATCAAGCCCAAGATTCACAGGGCCGGTTCGATCCAAATCACTTAGCCTATCCAAGACAGAAACGAGCTGGCGGCAGGTACGCGATTACACCAGCATTCCCGCCGGCCTCTCGATGAGCTGCCTGAATGCGGCGAGAAGACCGGCGCCAACGGCGCCATCGACCGCGCGGTGGTCGCAGGAAAGCGTTACGCTCATCATTGTCGCGACGGAGGGCGCGCCGTTCTTCACAACAACCCGCGGCTCGGCGGCGCCAACGGCAAGGATCGTTGCATGCGGCGGATTGATGATCGCTGAGAAATTCTTGATACCATACATGCCGAGGTTCGAGACCGCCGATGAGCCGCCTTGATACTCCTCGGGCTTTAATTTCCGCGCGCGGGCGCGGTCGGCGAAATCTTTCATCTCATTAGAGATCACAGAGAGCGTTTTCGTATTCGCCGCGCGGATGATGGGCGTGATCAGCCCGCCGGGGATTGCGACCGCAACACCGACATCGGCCTGCTTATGCTTCAACATCGCGCTCCCGGTCCAGGTCACATTGGCCTCGGGCACGCGCATCAGGGCGAGCGCCAAGGCTTTGATGATAAAATCATTGACAGAGATTTTATAAGCAGGTGCGCCATCCTTTCCCTCCGGCGCGGCGCTGTTGATATCTTCGCGCAAAGCGATCAAAGCATCCAGGGTGCAATCCGCGCTGAGATAGAAGTGCGGGATGGTCGCAGCGGCCTCGGCGATCCTGCGCGCGATCGTCTTGCGCATTGAATCGTGCGGGACCTCCTCGAACGAGCCAGGCGCATAATATTTGCGGATGATCTCGTCAGAGACCGGCGGAGGCAGCGCGGGCGCCCTTGCTTTCAGAGGGGCTGTTGCCGGAGCCCGCGCCAGCGCCGCCTTTATGTCGCGCTCGATAATGCGGCCATGCGGGCCGGAGCCCCGCAAATTCGCAAGGTCGAGCTGCGCGTCCTTGGCGAGGCGGCGCGCCAAGGGCGAGGCAAAAATACGCTGACGGGATTGCCCGTTGGGAAGAGCCGCGCCAGGCTCTCTTTCAGGCGCCGCTGCGGTTAACCGTGGCGCAGCATGTTGCTGAGGCTGTGGTTCCTTTTCAGCCTGAGATGCGGCCCGCGGCGGCGCTTCTATGCCCCTCGCGGCGATTGCAGCTTGATCCTCCCCCTCGCCCGCAAGCACCGCGATGACGTCGTTGACCGGCACGTCGTTGGTGCCTTCCGGCACCACGATTTTCGCGAGCACGCCTTCGTCGGCGGCTTCGAATTCCATCGTCGCCTTGTCGGTTTCGATCTCGGCGAGCACATCGCCGGGCTTGACTTTGTCGCCCTCCCTCTTCAGCCAGCGCAGAAGATTGCCTTTGTCCATCGTCGGCGAAAGCGCTGGCATCAGAATATTCACGGGCATATCGACCCTCGCTCAGGCGCACGGGAACTCTACTGCGGATGGTCCGCAAGCTCGAGGTGGCGCAGAATTCGCTCCATTTGCTCATCGCGCCGGTCCATCCGGACCGAAAGCTCCGCGATCCTGACATCCATTTCCGCAAGCCGGACGGACATCTGCCTTCAAATCGGCTATGTCCGCTTGAATGCGCCGGAGGATCTCGAGGATGAGTTCGTTCGTTGCGCCGGCCATTGCTGACCTATCGATAGCAGACGGCTTTTGCCGCTGCGATCACTTCGCCAACGCTGGGCAGTGCGAGTTTTTCGAGATTGGCGGCATAAGGCAGGGGCACATCCTTGCCGCAGATGCGCACGACCGGCGCGTCGAGATAATCGAAGGCCTCCTCCATGACGCGAGCAATGATCTCGGCCCCGGTGCCGGACTGCGGCCAGCCCTCCTCGACAGTGACGCACCGCCCGGTCTTTTTAACGGAGGCAATGACAGCGCCGCTATCCATCGGCCGCAGTGTGCGAAGATCGATCACTTCAGCATCGATCTCTTCGCGCGCAAGTTCTTCGGCCGCCTTTAGCGCGTAGGTCATGCCAATACCGAAGGAAACGATCGTCACATCTTTGCCCTGCCGGGCGATGCGGGCCTTACCGATCGGAACGAGAAAATCATCGAGGACAGGTACTTCGAATTTGTGCCCGTAAAGGATCTCGTTTTCTAAAAAGATGACCGGATTAGGATCCCGGATGGCGCTTTTCAAAAGGCCCTTCGCGTCTGCGGCACTATAGGGCATCACGACCTTGAGGCCGGGCACGTGCGAGTACCATGCCGCATAATCCTGGCTGTGCTGAGCCGCAACGCGCGCGGCCGCGCCATTCGGGCCGCGAAAGACGATGGGGCAGTCCATCTGGCCGCCCGACATATAGCGCGTCTTGGCAGCGGAATTGATGATCTGATCCATCGCCTGCATGGCGAAATTGAAGGTCATGAACTCGACAATGGGGCGAAGGCCTGCGAATGCCGCGCCCACTCCGAGACCAGCGATCGCATGCTCGGTAATCGGGGTGTCAACCACCCGGCGGGAGCCGAATTCCTTGAGCAGCCCCTGCGTCACTTTATAGGCACCCTCGTACTCGGCGACTTCCTCGCCGATAACGAAGACGTTCTCGTCCCGCCGCATTTCCTCGGCCATCGCGTCGCGCAAGGCCTCGCGCACGGTCAAAGTTGCCATCGCCGTGCCTTCGGGGATATCGGGGCCGTAAACCTCATCTTTAACAGGCGCCGGTGGGACAGGCTGGGCAGGCGGCTTTGCCGCGGGGGCGGGCTTTGCGGCAGGCTGAGGTTCCGGAGAGGGCGCCTTTGCCTTTTCGCGCAATGCGGCGGCCTCGCCTTCCTCCGCAATCACCGCAATCGGTGTATTGACGGCGATATTATCCGTTCCATCCGGGACAAGGATCTTGGCAAGCGTGCCGTCCTCGGCCGCCTCGATCTCCATGGTCGCCTTGTCAGTTTCGATTTCCGCCAGAACGTCGCCTGAGCGGACCTTATCGCCTTCTTTCTTGAGCCATTTGGTCAGCTTGCCCTCCTCCATGGTCGGCGAAAGCGCGGGCATGAGGACGTTCGTCGCCATCTTCTATCCTTGAGCTCACCTCTGCGGACTGTTAAGCAAGCACATCTGTCCACAGTTCGGAAGGATCGGGCTCCGGCGCACGGGTGGCGAAATCCGCGGCCTCGGCAATGACGGCCCGGACCTCGGCATCGATTTTTTTCAGATCCTCTTCGCTTGCTTGTTCGGATTCCAAAAGGCGCCGCCTCACCTGCTCGATCGGATCGCGCTCCTCGCGCATCTTCTGCACCTCGTCCTTCGAGCGGTATTTGCCCGGATCGGACATCGAGTGCCCGCGATAGCGGTAGGTCAACATTTCAAGGATGATAGGGCCGTTTCCGCCCCGGCACCACGAGGCAGCGCGCTCGGCCGCATATTTCACGGCCCGCACGTCCATGCCATCGACTTGCTCGCCCGGGATATTGAAGGACTGGCCGCGTTTCGAAAGGTCGGTTAGAGCCGAGGAGCGCGCAACAGACGTGCCCATCGCGTAGCGGTTGTTCTCGATGATATAGACGGCCGGAAGTTTCCAGAGCTCGGCCATATTGAAGCTTTCATAGACCTGGCCCTGGTTCGCGGCACCATCGCCGAAATAGGTAAAACACACGGCCTCGCTCCCCCGGTAGCGGTTGGCGAAAGCGAGCCCGCTGCCGATTGGGACTTGCGCGCCAACGATGCCATGCCCGCCATAAAAACGCTTCTCTTTCGAGAACATATGCATCGAGCCGCCCTTGCCTTTCGCGGCCCCGCTCGCCCGCCCCGTTAATTCGGCCATGACAGATTTTGGGTCCATGCCGCAGGCGAGCATATGCCCGTGGTCGCGATAGCTCGCAATTGTCTGATCGCCCTCCTCCGCGGCCATTTTGACTCCCGTGACCACCGCCTCCTGGCCGATGTAGAGGTGGCAAAAGCCGCCGATGAGCCCCATGCCATACATCTGGCCCGCTTTTTCCTCGAAGCGGCGGATGAGCAGCATCATCCGCAGGGCGGCGAGTTCCTCCTCTTTGGTGAAAGGGGGGCCTTGGGCAGGCGCCTCTTGCGGCTGTTCCGGCTTGGCTTTGGCGCTCACAGGCACGGCCATAAGGACCTCGGGTCGATCGGCAGACTCCTGAAGATTACTGGATCCCAAAGAGGTAGGTAAAGGCCGCACGCATTCCATGCGCGGGAGAGCGAGTCCTCTTCAGGCCTGGGCGAACGCCTGGCGCCCGCGAAGCTCGCTTAGGCCTGCCCGGCGATATTAATCTGAGGCGTAAGGAGAGGACGGGGAGCGGCGGCGCTGCATACAATGGCTAACCGCCCACGACTGCCAGAGCGCCGCAACGCCGAGAGCGCCGGCGTAACCGCCTTGAAAGCTCGTGACGAGAGCCGCGCCTTCGAGGGCGGTCCGAAGCCCGCTTTGGCCGAGGGAGATGCCCGCGGCAGCCGCGGCGGCGGCGATGGCGAAGCACACGAGGAAAAGGGCGAACGCGTTAAAGGTCCGCGCTAGCAGGCCACCGAGCAGAAAGCTGGCGATCAGGAGGAAGACCATGCCGCACCTCGACTGCGGGCAGGCTTGGAAACGGCGGAAACTCAGCTTTTCCCAGGCTCCAGAGATCAATTCTAGCCGGGCCGATCGTAAGTGTTTGTTACTTCCACCACGCTAAATGAGAAACCAGAGAATATTTTTGTATTGCGTTGCAAAGAAAATCGGAGTTTCCGGACCGATTGACCCGCTGTTGAGCTTCATAATCAGATTAACGCTACATCTGGCGGCTATTTCCGCCGGAAGGTGAGGTAAACAGGTCTCCTGCCTTCGCGCAGCGCTTTCGCTTCGTAGCGAGTCCCGGGCCAGCCGGCCCAAGGTTTCTGCCAGTCCGCCGCCTGCGCGGCTTGCCAGGTAAAGTCCTCCGAGCGCAGGACATTCGCGAGCGTCCAGCCAGCATTGGCATCGATGTCGGTCGCAAACTGCAACGCGCTTCCCGGCCGCATCAGCCGCGCGAGCGAGGCGAGCGTCTCAGGTGATAGGAACCGGCGCGCGTGATGGCGCCGTTTTGGCCACGGGTCGGGGTAAAGAAGAAAGACGCCATCGAGGCAGTCTGGCGGAAGCGCCTTCATCAGAACGCGCGCGTCTCCATGATAGAGGCGGACATTGCGCAGATTCTGTCTTTCGATGAGGGCCAGCGCCTTGGCGACTCCGTTCAAAAAGATCTCGGCTCCGAGATAGCCGGTTTGCGGACGGGCGAGGGCTTGGGCGGCGAGGTGCTCCCCGCCGCCAAAGCCGATCTCGAGCCATAAGGCTTCGGGCCGTTGCGGAAACAGGGTGGCGGGATCGGCGATTGGGCCAGAGGCATCAATCGCAAGGCGGGGCAGGAGGCACTCAAGAAGTGAGGCTTGGAACGGGCCAAGCTTTCTGCCGCGCCGCCTCCCGTGCAGCCGAGGCAGGCTGGCCGGTTCCTTACGCCCTGTCAACTTGGCCGCGATGCGCTGCCTGCCGGAACGGCCCGCAGGGACCCTAAGCAAAGTGCGATTTGAGCTCAGCGGCGAGATCCGTTTTCTCCCAAGAGAAGCCGCCGTCCGCTTCGGGCTTGCGGCCGAAGTGGCCGTAAGCGGCGGTCCGGGCGTAAATTGGGGAATTGAGCTTGAGATGCTCTCTTATCCCGCGCGGGGAGAGCCGCACGAGCTCCGGCAGGACGGTCTCGAGCTTCTCCTCCGGCACGCGGCCGGTGCCGTGCGTATTGACGTAAAACGAGAGCGGGTCGGCGACGCCAATTGCATAAGAGAGCTGGATCGTGCAGCGGCCCGCGAGCCCGGCGGCGACAACGTTTTTTGCGAGATAGCGGGCGGCGTAAGCGCCCGAGCGGTCGACCTTGGTCGGATCTTTGCCGGAGAAGGCGCCGCCGCCGTGCGGGGCCGCCCCGCCATAGGTGTCGACGATGATCTTGCGGCCGGTCAAGCCGCAATCCCCGTCCGGGCCGCCGATGACGAATTTTCCCGTTGGATTGACGTGCCAGACGGTCGCGGGGGTGATCCAGCCCTCCGGCAAGGCCGCCCGGATATAAGGCTCGACGATGGCGCGGACATCGCTTGAACTTAAGGCGTCGTCCAGGTGCTGGGTCGAGAGCACGATCTGTGTCACACCCGCAGGTTTGCCCCCGCGGTATTGGACCGTCACTTGGCTCTTGGCATCGGGGCCGAGCTTTGCCGCCTCTCCGAAGCCTGCCTTTCGCGCATGGGAAAGGTCTTCGAGAATTTTATGCGCATAATAGATCGGGGCGGGCATCAGCTCCGGGGTTTCGTTGCATGCATAGCCGAACATGATTCCCTGATCGCCAGCGCCTTCGTCCTTGTTGCCCGCAGCATCGACTCCCTGGGCGATATCCGCGGATTGTGCGTGAAGCAGGATCTCGACCCCTGCGTGGCGCCAGTGGAACCCCGCCTGCTCATAGCCAATGTTTTTGATCGCTCCGCGGGCGGCGGCCTCGATGGCCTCTGGTCCGAGGGGCGCGCCCCGCACCTCGCCTGCGATGATGACCCGGTTCGTCGTCGCCAGAGTCTCACAAGCGACGCGGGTGCGGTTGAGGTCAAGCCCAAGCCTTGCACCCTCGCGGAAAAAGAGATCGACGACCTCGTCGGAAATCCGGTCGCAAACCTTATCGGGATGACCTTCCGAAACGGACTCGCTGGTGAACAGATAGTTTTCGCGGGCCAAGGATCACTCCATTTCATTGATTGCCAGGATAAAGCTTTCGGAAAGCCGTTCGGTTTGTCAAGCCATATGGGGCCCGCTGTTCGATAAACAGAACCGGCGGACTGGGATCTACCGTTGTTCCCCGGCAGGCGGGGAGGGCTCGCGGGGATCTTCGCCCGCGAGCGAGCAGATGAGATCAACGATCCTCTTGCGGATTTTCGGATCGTGGATGCGGGCGAAGGCCATGTTGAGGTGGAGCGCCTCGGGCGTTGCGAGGAAATCAGCGATATAAGCGGGCGCTCCCTCCTCGGCCACTCCCGCAGGCGCAGCTTCGGGCGGCGCGGCCGGCTCGAATGACGGCGCCCCTTCGAAGAAATAAGACGGAGGCACGTCTAGAGTCTGCGAAATCTGTTGCAGCCTGCTGGCCCCGATGCGGTTGATGCCTTTCTCATATTTCTGGACTTGCTGAAAAGTAAGACCCAAGGCGTCGCCAAGTTTTTCTTGGCTCATGCCGAGCATGACCCGCCGCATTCGGACGCGGCTGCCAACGTGGCGGTCGATGGGATTGGGCGACTTTTTCACAAGCTTGGGTCCAACCGCCACGATCCAGCCGGAGCACGGATGCTGCAGCCAGCCTTCTCCGTAGCGTTATCGCAACCAGATTTATACCGCAAAAGGCGCCCGCCGCCTACGCAGGGCGGCAGTTTTCCTGGGAAACCTTTAACGCGCACCGGCGGCGGGCCACGCCCGCCTCTCTCATTTGCGTGTCTAGACTGTGCTGTCATAGTTCTTCGGCCGTAAACCAGCCCTCTGGCACGCCGGCAAGCTGCTGCCTGGCAAATTTCTTCAGACGCTTGTAAACAGCCTCGTCACGTTCGGAGAGCCCTTCTGAAGCACGTTTGCTAGTGAAATCTGTCAAATCAAAGAATACCCCGCGGTAATCAGTGGTATTTGTCCTGTTTAGCATAATAGATATGGCTTGCTCTGACATCAATGCTGCGGCAGCCGAAACTAACGGAGACCAAGTTGGCACGAGTTCAAGGTTTAGGAATTTATGGAGCGCCCGGCGCTCAAATTTCATTTTCGGAACGATGCCTAAGACGTATGCGCTAAGTCGCAAAAGGCAATCCTGTGCTATATCGGGCTCGTCGATCTGTTCCCAACTCAATCCCAGCGAGGGATAGCGTAAGCGCTCCTCAGGGGTTGGTTCGCCTGGCCTGGTGACAAACACGTTTGGGCAAGGCGCGAAGTAGAAATCTACAATGGGGACACTAAGGTGCCGGGCAGCGCGATATAACAGCATCCCGGGACCGAGCGTGTCAATTCCTGGGATTGCAACATCACATTGTTCCAAGATTTTTCTTAGGGTTGCTGCCTCGCACCATTCCGTGTTGTAGATCTCTACCTCGGCATCGCTATTCACTGATAGGATGAAATCGCGGGCAATCTTTACTTTGCTTAATCCTAGGGAGTCCCTCGTGCACAGGACTTGAGAAGTGAGATTCTCGGCAGAAAATGTATCAAAATCGGCAATGATAAACCGGCCTACCCCACACCTGGCGAGATTCTGAACAAGGGACTGGCCGATGGACCCCATGCCAGGAATGAAGACGCAGCATTTTGCGAGGTGTTCAAATTCGCTCGCATCTACAAAACCCCGGCTGCGTGAAAATGTCATCTCTTCCCGAGTGTCATGATGAGGATGTAGATGCCGGCGGCGGAGCGCCGCCGGACACGAAATTCACAGCCGGTTCAGGCGTGCAGGAGAGCAGGCTTCTCGAAAGCTTGGGCCAGCACCCGCCGGCGGTTGCCTCGCAGCTCCCGCAAGCGCTCGAGCGTCCGCCAATCGAAAGTCGCGGTGACCGCGATGAAGTCCTTGCCCTTGATCTTCTGTGGCAGGCCCAGCGGCAGCATCCGGAAATGGAGCTGCACGAGCCGCAGGAGCAAGAGCGGATCGATCTCGATGATCGCCATCGAAATCCCGTTCTCAAGCCCCCATTCGACAAGGCCAGAGAGCAGCATGTTTGCGATTGGCGCCGCGAAGCGCCCCCTATCGCGGTGCCCCTGAGCAACGCAGTGGCGGGAACACTCCCAAATGTGCGCCCCCACCGGACGTTCGCCCTCACACAGCTGCGGTGAGATTTCAGACAATAAGTGCGGGCGGGTCGACGGCAGCATGCGCTGGTAGCCAAGCACTTTGCCGCGCTCGACATAAAGCATGTGCACCGCGTATTTATTATCGAACTGATCGACCTCGCGCCCGTCTTGCTTGGCAAGCTCCGTCCAGCCTAGCTCATCGACGAAAACCCGGTGCCGCAAGCGGTAGGCTTGCTCCATCTCGTCGCGATAGCGGTGTTCATTTTCAGCGCTCACGATATGGATCACGGACATTCTCCAGTTTAGTCTTCTGGAAAATGCCGGTTGCCCCGCGCCCCGTGGTCATTTTCCAGATCACTAAATGATTTGGAAATGCCAGTGGCGATTGCATGTTTATAGTACGCGTTCGCGTACCTTTTTGCACCAAATTGAACATTTTGCCGCAACCACAGTCGTTAACCATCTCGTACACGGAAGGTTCCGGCGGCAAAATGGAGCAGCGGCGAATTGGCCCTGAAACCGTCCGCGCAAGCCAGAGGGCGGCGCCAGGCGGACGCCAAGCAGAGTCTTAATCGAGGTAAAAGATTCTTAAACGATCAAACCCCGCCGGATCGCTTCAGCAACGGCCTGGGCGCGGTTGATGGCCCCGAGTTTGGCGCGGGCGGAGCGCAGATGCTTATCGGCACCATGCTCGGAGATTTTCATGATCTCGCCGATTTCCCAATCGTTTTTGCCCTCCGCCGCCCATTGCAGGGCTTCGCGCTCGCGCGGGGAGAGGACGATCGGCCCCGCTGAAGTGCTCTCCTGCTTCAGCATAATGGCCCGGCCAACGGCGTAATTTGCAACAAGCGTCAGAACACCTTGAGTATCGGGGTTCATTTCGAAATGCCGTCCGCCAGCCGAAAATAGAACGATTTGCTTGTCTAATGTCTGGAGGGATAGAGCAAATCCTTCCTTCAAATTGAACTCTGCGGCTTCGTCCAAGACACGGCGGGCCTTTGGATCGTTCCGGACCAAAGGATCTAATTCGCTCCAACTGAACGGCTCAGGGGACTTCGTCAGACGTTGAATTGTAGCATCGTAGGCAACATAGCGGCGCGACGCGTAGCGGTTTGCCCATTCGGGCGGCCATTTGTTGAGCAGCACATGCGAGAGCTGCTGGCGCCGGTTTGATTCCGCCATTGGGATGGTGCTGGCGACCATATACTCAACGCCGAACCGGGAAAGATGCGCCAGCACCTTCGCCGCAACGTCGTGGACATTGCGCGCGCGGTCGAGATCCCTAATGAAAGAAAGCGTGTGGTCTAAGGAACTGCGAATAACCTCCGCCGACATGACAACCCTCGCTCAAATCCGTGCGCCCCCGTCAAAGCCCCCTGGCGCGCGGCCGACCCTTTGCATCAATATCAAATTAGTTCAATCATCATAACTAGGTGCTTTAGCGTTACAAGCACCAATAACACAGGCATAGCTTATTTCAATCGGAAACGCGCGCCGAACGCCGTGCCGGAAACGGCGAGCCAAATCCCTACTGTCAGGTAAACATGATAGCGCGCAAAAGGCGGCGCGGCAATTCGGCGGGGCAGAGGCCCGTCGAGGACCCCCTCGGCACCCAGGGCCAGCCGGGCCACAATCCGGCCGTAGGGATCGACAATCGCCGAAATCCCCGTGTTGGCGGCGCGAACCAGCGGCAGCCCTTCTTCGATCGACCGCAGCCGCGCTTGCGCAAAGTGCTGGTAGGGCCCGGCGGTCAGGCCAAACCAGCCATCGTTCGTGACGTTGAGGAGAAGCCCAGGCCTCTCCGCCCCTGGCGCCGCGGGAACAACCTCGCCCGGGAAAATTGCCTCATAGCAGATCAGCGGCGCAACTGGCGGCAGGCCGGGAACAGAGAGAGGCCTGCGCCCAGCACCGGCCTCAAACCCGCCGGGAATATGCACAAACTGCCGCAGCCCCAAACGGTCAAAGAAGGCCTGAAAGGGCAAATATTCGCCGAAAGGCACGAGATGCACTTTGTCGTAGGTGCCGAGAATCTGCCCGCCCCTGCGAAGCACCTCGATGGAGTTGAAATAAAGTGTCCGGCCGGACGCTGGATCCGTTCCATCGATGCGGGCGGCGCCCGTGACAAGGACTGCCCCTGGCGGCAACGCCGTCCCGATCTTGGCCAAGGCCCAGGGCGCGCGGGACAGAATGAAGGGGAAAGCAGATTCGGGCCAGATGAGGGCGCTGACATCCTCAAGCCCTGAATGGCCGCCGTGCGCGTCCCGGGTCGAGAGTTCGAGATAATGCCCCAAAATCCCGGCCTTGTTTTCAGGGCGGAATTTTTCGTCCTGGGGAAGGTTCGGCTGCATGATCCGCAGCTTTACGCCCTCGATATTGCTTGGAGCTGCCATCGCAAGGCGAAGCGCGCCGTAGGCGTAGATGGCGGTAAAGGCGAAAGCGGCGGCGAGCGCTGGCTTGGGAAGCCCAAAGATGGCCCGCTTGAAGCCTGATTTGCCGCCGGCGGCTGCCGGAGCGGAAAAAATCAGGACAGTGATAATCGTCAGGCCGTAAAGCCCAGCCAGCGAAGCAAGCTGCGCGGTGACGAGATTGCTGCCGAGCGCCATGCCAAAGCTGTTCCAGGGAAAACCGCTGAACGCATGACCGCGAAGCCATTCGGAAAGGCCCAAGCCCGCCGCAAGGGCAAAGAGGCGGGCCGCGCCCGGCACCCATAAGAGCCGTGCGACCATGAACCCCAGGGCAGGAAATAGAGCAAGTCCGGCGGGCAGGCCCGCGACCCCAATGGGCAAAGCCCAGGCGAACTCGGCGGCGTCGACGAGAAAGGCCGCGCCGAGCCACCAAAGCCCGGCAACGAAATAGCCAAAGCCCCACCACCAGCCCGCCCCGAAAGCGCGAAAGGCCGGGAGCGTAAGCCAAGAATGGAGCCAGCAGCGCTTTTCCGCCCCCGCCTTCGCGCAGCCGTCAATGAGCCAGACGGCGATGGTCATCGGAACCAAGATGGCCGGGAGGAAATCGAAGGGCGGCATGGCAAGCGCCCCCGCGGCACCGGCCGCAAAGGCAATCAGCCGGCGGCGCCAGCCTGATGCGAGAATGACCGCGCGGGCGATCGCGTGCATTGTGTTCTCAATATGCCGGGGCTACTCGCGAATCCGGCTCTGCCCGCCCAATTCTCCTGGGAGCAGGCGTCCGGCGGCCGCGTGCGGGGCCCCGCTGCCGCCGGCAAGACGCAGTTTGACCCGCTTCACCCGGCGCGGGTCGGCATCCAAAACCTCAAATTCAAAACCATTCTCTTTGATCACTTCTCCGCGCGAAGGCACATGGCCCGCAAGCGTTATGATAAGTCCGCCGAGCGTATCCACTTCCTCAGCGTCGCTGACCGCCGAGAGATCGGCACCGCATGCACGTGAGACTTCGGCAAGGCCAGCCCGCGCATCTGCAATGAAGGCGCCGCCGGGCGCGGTCTCGATCTTCGGAGTTTCCTCGAGATCGTGCTCATCCTCGATATCGCCGACAATGACTTCCACAATGTCCTCGATCGACACAAGCCCTTCCGTGCCGCCGTATTCATCGATCACCAAAGCCAAATGCGTTCGCGTCATCTGCATCTTTACCAAGAGATCGAGCGCGCGCATTGAGGGAGGGACGAAGAGGACCTCGCGCAAGATGGCGGTCTCGGACAAGGCGGCATCAAGTACGCAGCATTGCGCGCTTAACGGTCGCGCCGGCCCGCCGCTTTCCGCAGCAGGCAATTCTGGAGCCTCGCCCGTCTTGCGCGAGGCTGAAACAGCTTCAGCGAGAAAAGCAACATAGTCGCGAATATGCACCATGCCCCGCGGATCATCGAGGCTTTCGCCATAAACAGGCAAGCGCGAATGCCCTGCGCTGCGGAAGACTGCAAGCAGCTCCGCGAGAGTAGCCTTGAGCGGTACAGCAGCAATGTCGGCACGCGGGACCATCAGGTCGCCAACGTGCACCTCATCCAACGAAAGGACGTTCTTGAGCAAGGCGCGCTCTTGGGCGGAGATGTCATCCTCGGGCGAGGCGTCCTCGATCGCGTCTTCGATATCGTCGCGGATTGAGGCTCCGCCGAGGCCAAACAAAGAGCGCAGCCGGTCGAAAAGACTTGGCTTGCCGGCTGTGCTTGGTTTGCCTGCCTCGCTTGCGGCAGGACCGCTTTGATCACTCATGGGTGCTGGCTCGTGCCTCCGTCAATGGTGCCGGATAGGGATCGGCAAACCCGAGTCTTGCAAGCGCGGCCCGCTCAATCGCCTCCATTGCCTCCGCTGAGGCATCCTCAGCATGGTCATGGCCAACGAGATGTAAGAAGCCATGGATGAGCAGATGGGCCACATGATCGCGAAGTGGGATGCCCTTCTGCGCCGCTTCCTTCGCCGATGTTTCAAATGCGATCACAATGTCGCCGAGCAATGGCGCAGAAGCCGGGCCCGCTGCGGCGGGGAAAGAGAGGACATTGGTGGCCTTATCAATCCCGCGCCATCGCCGGTTAAGCGTGCAAATAGTCTCGTCATCGCAAAAGAGAACGCTGACTTCGGAATTGGGTGCAACGTTGCGGCCCGATTCTTCTGCCGCAATGCAAACGGCCGCTTGGGCGAGGTCTTGCGGGTTTCCAACTTCGCTCCAGTCTCCCGCTTCGACCGAAACTTCCACGGCAGGTTTCATCTTTCTCCCCGCCGGGCGCGCGCCGCGGCTGCGTCATACGCGCCAACGATTCGCCGCACGAGATCGTGGCGCACAACGTCGCTTTCTTTAAAAACTACGTGACCTATGCCTTCAAGCTCTGAAAGGAGCTCTATAGCTTCGCTCAGCCCGGATTTTTGCCCGGGCGGGAGATCGGTTTGCGTCGGGTCCCCAGTGATGATCATGCGCGATCCTTCACCGAGCCGCGTCAGGAACATTTTCATCTGCATAGATGTCGCGTTCTGCGCCTCGTCGAGCAGGACGCAGGCGTTCGTCAAATTGCGCCCGCGCATGAAGGCGAGCGGGGCGACCTCGATCATGCCCGTTTGCATGCCGCGCTCGAGCATGCGCGGATCCATGAAATCGGCCAGCGCATCGTAAATCGGCCGCAGGTAAGGATCGACCTTCTCGCGCATGTCGCCCGGCAAAAAACCCAGCCGTTCGCCCGCTTCGAGCGCTGGGCGGGTGAGAATGAGCCGTTCGACTGCGCCTTGCTCCAGCAAATGAACCGCAAAGCCGACCGCAAGCCAAGTCTTGCCAGTGCCCGCAGGGCCCTCGGCAAAGACCATCTCGTGCTGTTTCATTGCGCGCAAATAACGGTCCTGCGAAAGGTTGCGTGCACGAACGATGCCGCGCCTGCGGGTCGCGATTTGCTCGAACAAGGCCCGGCCAGGCATTTCGGCGCGCGGGAAAAGAGTCCCCTGCATTGCGCCTTCCTCGATCGCGCCGTCAATATCGCCAAGCGTTACCGGCTGGCCATGCTCTGCCCGCTCATAAAGATTTTCGAGCACAAGCCGCGCGTGCTCGCATGCCGCGGGCGGGCCTTTAATTGTGACGTGATTGCCGCTCGCATTCGCGGTGACGCCGAGCCTGCGCTCGATCTTCGCGAGGTTCTGGTCGTATTGCCCGAAGACAAGAGCGGCATGGCGATTGTCGTCGAACGCCAAGGTGATCTCAGCCATGTCTCTCTGAGCCGCGGGCTGTTTTAAACCGGATGGCAGGTAAGGCACTGGACGGCCGGACAGTTTCAGCTAAGCTCCTGATGGAAAGCGGAATCTCGCAATAACCGGGCATAGAGCGAGTGAGGGCCCGCGGAAATCACCTCGGCCCGGACGATCTGCCCAACGAAATCGAGGCTGCCGTCCATGTGCACTGGCTGGAGGTAAGGCGACCGGCCCGCGATCTGACCCGCATGACGCCCGGGTTTTTCGATGAGGACATCGACCGTCCGCCCGACCATGCTGCGGTCGAAGGCGCGGCGCTGCTCATCGAGGAGATGCTGCAATTTCGCGAGCCTTGCAGCCTTGACATGCCCGGGGATCTGGTCCTCCCGCTCCGCCGCGGGCGTGCCGGGCCGCGGAGAATATTTGAACGCGAAGGCATTCGCGAAACCGACCTCCTCGGCGAGATCGACGGTGGCGCGAAAATCCTCCTCGGTTTCGCCCGGAAAACCGACGATAAAGTCGGATGATAATGCAATGTCCGGGCGCGCCGCCCGGATCTCGGCAGCCAGCGCGACGTAGCCGGCGCGCGTGTGCTTGCGGTTCATTGCGGCGAGGATCTTATCGGAGCCGGATTGCACCGGCAGATGGAGATAAGGCATAAGGCTTGGCTGATCGCGATGGGCGCGAATGAGATCTGCACCCATGTCGAGCGGATGACTTGTCGTATAGCGGATACGCGCGATGCCTGGCACGCCGGCAAGACGCTCGCAGAGGGCGGCGAGTGAAGCGGGCCTGCCGTCCGGCGTCCGTCCGCAATAAGCGTTCACGTTCTGGCCAAGGAGCGTCACCTCGCGAACCCCAGCCGCGGCGAGCCTTTCTACTTCCGCAACGATGCTCTCGACCGGACGTGAGGCTTCGGCGCCGCGCGTATAGGGCACGACGCAGAAGGTGCAGAATTTATCGCATCCCTCTTGCACCGTCACGAAGGCGCTGACCCCGCGGCTCTGGACGCGATGCGGCGCAGGTGAGGGAAGATGCGAAAATTTGGATTCCGCGGGGAAGTCGAGCTCCGCGGCTCGCTTCTCCCCGCCATCCGTGCGCGCCAAAAGCCCCGGCAGGCGATGGTAGCTTTGCGGGCCGACCACGACGTCCACGGATGGCTGTCGGCGGAAGATCTCTTCTCCTTCGGCTTGGGCGACGCAGCCGGCGACAACGATCTTTGTCTCCTTCCCTTGCGCCGCGCGCTCAGATTTAAGCGCGCGGATCACGCCTAGCTCCGAAAAGACCTTCTCGCCAGCATGCTCGCGGATGTGGCATGTGTTCAAAACAATAACGTCCGCCTCATGCGCGGTTTGCGTCTCGGCATAGCCCTCTTGAGCCAAGAGGTCGGCCATTCTTTGCGAGTCGTACACGTTCATTTGGCATCCGTATGACTTCACAAAGAAGCGGCGCGACGGTGTCCTCGATGACAGCATAAATCTCACTCTGCGCCGCGGTGCGGATGGTCGGTCATGCGGCACTGGCTCCGCGCCAGTTCTTCAATTGAGCTTTGAGCATAGAGAACTTTCATCGTCTGAATGCCTGCCCGCCTTCGGCCGGATTTGCAGAGCACTAAGTTCCATTATACCAGGTCGCGGCGCAGGACGAGAGCGCTTGCCCCTTCCGGGCCTAAGGTGCGGTAATAGGCTTTACGCTCGCCCACTTCTTGAAAGCCGAAGTTAGCGTAAAGAGCGCGCGCCGCGCTGTTCTCGCAATCGACCTCGAGGAAAAGGCGAGCCACGCCGCTCGCGGTAAGGCCTGCGAGGTGCGGCGCCAGCAGGCTTGTCGCAATGCCGCGCCGGCGCCACTCGGGGGCGATGGCAAGCGTCAAGATTTCCGCCTCGTCAGCCGTGATGCGGGAAAGAACGAAACCCAAAAGCTGGCCGTCCTTGGCTGCAATGGCCCCGTCTGCAAAGGCGCCTGGTGAGATAAAGAGCTGCTCAAACTCGGTCTCATCCCAAGGGCAGGCGAAGCTTGCGGCGTGGATCGCCGCGCATTCGGCGCTCCGCTCGACTCCGATTGCTTCGATCAATGGCGCAGCTTTCGCGGGCCAAATCATCATCGCAGTCTCACGCTCCCGCTGAAGGAGCTGGCGCCGCCGCGCCGGCTTCGAGAGGCCTTGCGGACGGGGGCGCGAAATAGAGGGGCCGGGGCGGCGCGGCAGCGGGATCGGCGAGGAGGCCGAGCTTGGCCACGAAAACGATATCCGGCCCGCCAGTGCTCCCCGCGATCTCGGCCACGGTGCCGGCAGCCGTAGCTTCGGCCGCAAGCAGCCGCGCTCCGGGGCCAGCAAGATGCAACGGGCCAGCGCCGAGCGCGCGCAAAGCCTCGCGGGCATCGGCAATCCGCGGCGCAACAACGGTTTTGCCATACGGGCCGAAAGCCGCAAAATAAACGCTGCCCCCCCGCGCATCAATCGCCGCGACAACGAGGCCCGGCAATTGCTCCAAAATGAGCGGCGCAGCAATGGCCGCTAACGTCGAGACGCCGACAACCGGAATCTTGCAGGCAAGCCCAATTGCGCGCGCTGCGGCAATGCCAACGCGGAGTCCCGTAAACGATCCCGGGCCGACCGTCACCGCAACCCGGCCGAGCGCAGCAAAGCCTCCCTCGACCCGCGCCACAGCGCGGTCGACCATCGGCACAAGCGCCTCGGCATGCCCCCGCTGCATGGGAATCGCTTCCACGGCCTCTGGCGTCTCGGCCGCAGCGTCGATAACACAGACCGAGACAGAAGGGAGTGCCGTATCAATCGCCAAAATCTTCATCTCAAAGAACTCAAAACCCGCCCTCCTGCGAAAAGTCCCAATTAGAGTTGTTCGACCGCCCGCACGCTCGGGACGTAATGGCGCAGCAAATTCTCAATCCCGTGCCGCAGCGTTGCAATGGAAGACGGGCAGCCCGAGCACGACCCGCGCATTGCGAGATAGACAATGCCGTCCCTAAAGCCGCGGAACTTTATGTCACCGCCATCGCCAGCCACCGCCGGGCGGACATGGGTATCGATGAGTGACTTAATCGTTCCAACGGTCTCGGCATCTTCGTCTTGGAAGAACTCTTCGTCCTCCCCTTTTCCAGCCTCGAAGCCGGCATGGATCAAGGGCTCGCCGGTCAGAAAATGCTCCATGATCACGCCAAGGATCTCGGGCTTGAGCTCGTCCCAGCCGCCGCTTGACTTGGTCACCGAGATGAAATCTGGGCCGAAAAAAACGCCTGACACGTTGTCGATGGCAAAAAGCGCTTCGGCGAGCGGAGAACAGCGCGCCCCGCCGGGATCCCGGATATCGAGCGTGCCCTCGCTCATCACAGGACGGCCGGGCAGAAATTTCAGCGTGGCGGGGTTAGGGGTCGATTCGGTCTCTATGAACATGGGCAGCTCGCGGATGTCCGCTCCAAGGCCGGAACGGGGCAACAATTAATCACCACTTTACGAGATCGGAAGCCGTTCGCCAATTAGCAAGCTCAGCCCCTGGCCGTGAAAGGCTTGGGCACGGCCATAGCCCGGGGAGCTGCAGGAGAAGCCAGGCTGGCGCGGCCCGCTCGCTAAAGGCCGGCGGGCGCGGTCCCGAGCTTTGAGCTGGCGTATTTGACTGCTGCCGCGATGCCGGACCGGAACCGGGCCCAGGGCGGGCGCAGCCCGTGTGTCATGAGCGCGGCTACATTCTTGCTGGCTCCTGCGACAAGCACGAGAGCGCCTTAGGCACGGGTTTTGCGCACAAAGCCGTCGAGGGCCGCCGCAGCCGTCCAAAGCTTCGGAATCAAAAGATTGGAATGGGTAATGTCCAAAGGGCGTGCGCCCATGTGCATGGGCCTCCAATCAATGAGGGCAAGGATTTGGTCTGCCAGGCGCGGCATAAGCTTTAAAGCTTTATTGCGCCGCAATAATTCCCGTCAAGTGCGGAGGGCGATGAAACCGGTCTTTGCAAGGCTGGTATGAAATTAAGGTTAAGCCGTAATCTTGGAACCAACCTTACGGGCAGCCGTTATCGCTTTGCCCTGATGCAAAGAACGCCGGGGGGCTTTGACTGGGAAAGGGCGGACAGAATTTTTCTTCGCATCTCGCCTCCGCGGCGGGCGTCCAGCGGCCCGGCAAGTATCTAATGGCTTCTCTATGGCTCAATTAGCGGAAGTGGCGCAAAGTCTGGTTGCTGCGGCAATGGCCGCCCCTTATCTCGGGCGCGAGGAAGAATATGCGCTCGCAATGCGCTGGAAGAATCAAGCGGACGAGAAGGCGATGCACCAGCTCGCGCGGGCGCATATGCGGCTCGTGATAGCCCTTGCGGTCAGGTTCCGCCATTACGGATTGTCGCTAGCCGATCTCATTCAGGAAGGCCACGTGGGATTGCTTGAGGCCGCCGCGCGCTTCGAGCCCGATCGCGATGTCCGGTTCTCGACTTACGCGACGTGGTGGATCCGGGCGGCCATGCAGAATTACATTTTACACAATTGGTCGATTGTGCGCGGCGGGACGAGCTCCGCTCAGAAGGCACTCTTTTTCAACCTGCGCCGGATGCGCGCGAAACTCGCTCAAGGCAGCCGCCCGGCGGCGCCCGATGCCTATAGCCAAATCGCCGAGATCCTTGGCGTTTCGTCAGGCGATGTCGAAGCGATGGACGCGCGCCTTTCCGGCTCCGACCTGTCTCTCAATGCTCCCTTGGGCGAGAATGAATCCTCCTCCCCGCAGGAGCGCATGGCCGCCCTCGTTGATGATTCTCCGCCGCCCGACGAAGCGGCAAGCCGCGCGATCGATACGAGCCGCAGGGCGGCGTGGTTGAAGGAAGCGCTGACCGCGCTTTCCGAGCGGGAGCGGCGGATCTTATGCGAGCGCCGCCTTGTCGAGGAAGGGGCAACGCTTGAGGCTTTGGGCGACCGCTTGGGGATTTCCAAGGAAAGGGTGCGCCAAATCGAGAGCCGTGCCCTCGAAAAGCTGCGTACAGCGCTGGCAAGGCGGCACCCGGGAAATCCGGCCGAAATGATGCTCTGAGGGATTTTGGGCAAGGCCCGGCCGCAGGTTGGCAAGTTTTCCCCTGCATTTCCCGCCGCGAGAGCGGTTTTCCCTCGAAATTCATCCAAAGCAGGCCAAAGTAGCCTAAATTGATGCCGAACCGGGTGCCGGGCGTCAGGGGATAAGAAGCGGCGCGCTTCCGGCCCTGTCTCTTCCGGCCGCTCGTAAGGGAATTGAGCCGGGCGCTTGACGGAGGGCAAGCGTTGGGGTTCCGTCACAGAGGCTCGTATTTCTACCGCGTGGGCCGGATGACGGGCCGGCCACGCCCGCCGCACAAGAGATGGAGGCAAAGCGGATGACAACGACAGGAAAAAAGGCAACGACCGGCAAAAGCGCGCCGGCTGCGGGCAAGACGAAAACTCAGGCCAGCAAAAAGGCTCAGCCAGCTGCAAGCGCGTTTTCGCGGCCTTTGCAGCCCTCAAAGGAGCTTGCGGCCGTTGTGGGCCCCGATCCGCTGCCGCGGACCGAGGTGGTCAGCAAGATATGGGACTACATCAAAAAGCACAAGCTGCAGAACGAAGCCAACAAACGCGAGATTATCGCCGACGAGAAGCTCGCCGCTGTGTTCGGCAAGAACAAAGTGACCATGTTCGAGATGAACAAGTTCCTTGCCCAGCATTTGAAGTGAGGCCAGCGCCGGGCCGGGCGAAAACTTAAGACCGCTCACCATCCGCCAGCTGTCATCGCGCCGGCGAAGCGATGCATCCGGCGTGAGCTTAGGTGCGGTGCAGCTCTCTTAAGGTGTTCCGGGGGTCAAAGGGTGAAATATCGTCGGCTTGGGGCGAGCGATCTTGAGGTCTCGGCCATCTCGCTCGGCTCCTGGCTTACTTACTCCGGCGGCGTCGCAAAACGCCAGGCAGCCGCCTGCGTGCATAAGGCGCTCGATCTCGGAATTAATTTCTTCGATACCGCGAATGTCTATGGCCGCGGCGCTGCCGAAGAGTTTCTCGGCGAGATCTTCAATGGCATCGCGCGGGGATCGTACATTCTCGCGACGAAGGTCTTCTTCCCGATGAGCGAGAGCGATAAAGGGCTCTCGCGCGCCCAGATCGCAAAGCAGCTCGATGCTTCCCTGCGCCGCCTGCGCACCGATCATATCGACCTCTACCAGTGCCACCGCTACGACCCCGAAACTCCGCTCGAAGAGACGACGGAGGCTCTGACCTTGGCCGTCCGCCAGGGCAAGACGCGCTACATTGGCTTTAGCGAATGGCCGCTTGATAAGATCGAGGCGGCGGCGGCGCTGCCAGGCGTTGCCCGTTTTGTCTCAAGTCAGCCGCAATATTCCCTTCTTTGGCGCGCGCCGGAGGCCGGAATTTTTCCCCGCTGCGCAGAGCTTGGCATCGGGCAGATCGTTTGGTCGCCCCTCGCTCAAGGCGTGCTGACTGGCAAATACCGCCCCGGCGCGCCGCCGCCGCCGCAGTCGAGGGCGGCGCATCCAGCAATGGGTGCCTGGCTGCCAGAAGAGTGGCTTCGTGATCCGGTGCTCGAGGCGGTGCAAAGAGTAAAGCAACTCGCAGAAAGCGAGGCTCACGTCTCCTTGGCACAATTTGCGCTCGCCTGGGTGCTGCGCAGGACGGAAGTCGCCTCGGCAATCGTTGGGGCGAGCCGCCCGGAACAGGTGGCGGAGAACGCGGCCGCCGCTGAGTGCGAGATCGCGCCGGAGCTTTTTGCGAGAGCAGAGGAACTCTTGGCCCCGGTCCTCACTTGCTAGAGGCGCTGTCAGACCCGCCGCCAAGCAGGGAGAGGATCGATGATGCGAATTCCCGCCATTCTCGCTGCGCTGATGGCAATGATGTTCTTTGCCCCGGAAAGCCGCGCGGGTGAAGAAGTCTCATGGGCCAACGTTCCGCCAGCGGTGCAAAAGACCATCAATGAGAACGCCGGGAGCGGCAATGTGGTCAAGGTCGAGAAGGAAACCGAAGACGGCAAAACGGTTTACGAAGCGAAGATCAAAAGGGCTGACGGCAGCAAAACCGAAATCGAAGTTGGCGAGGATGGCGCACTGATGGAGGCCGACAAGGATTGAGCCAACGCCAGGAGGGCGGAGCTGGGCAAAGAGGCCGTCCAATAATCTTGCACCCGTACAGGAGCAGCTGATCCGAGATCATCCGTCCCAGGCGCGAGTGCCGCAAAGCCCTCCCGCCTTAGGGCCGCCGCCCGGCTTCGATCCCGCGCCCCTCATAGACCCAGGCGATCAGGACGCCTCCAAGGAGCGCAGCAAGACCCGTGAAGCCGAATGCGAGAGGCCACGCACTCACGCCCTTCACCTCACTCGCGCCCGCGCGTTTGATGGCGGCATAACCCGCGCCGCCGTAAAAGGGGCTCTCGCCGATCGCGGCAATGCGCGGCAGCGACACCTCGCCCTCTGTGCCATTAGCGATGCGGCGCACCGTCCCTCCTGTTGCCTCGGCGATGGCGCGAAGCCTCTCTTGCGTCGAGACAACAGCCTGGAATTCGCGCGGATTTTCCGGCCCAGCATTGGCAAGCGCCGTCAATCCGCCCTCAGTCAGGCGGTAGAGTCCGCGCTCCGCGGCATCAAGGCTCGCGCGGAAGAGGCCTGGCCCGGCGGGGGAAAGCTTGATGGTTTCTTCGGCACCCGAGGGAGCGGTGACCCTCACCGCCGGGTTGGCCTCCGTCAGGCTTTGCCGCTCGATTTCGATCGTGTGCCCGCGGACATTTGCCCTCAGCGCCTCCTCCTCCAAATCGGGCTCCTTCATCAGCCAGTGGGCGAGCCTGCGCAGGAGTTCGAGATAAGGACCGCCGCCCTCGAAACCGCGAGCCCAGAGCCACATTTGATCCGAGAGGAGAAGCCCCACGCGTCCGTTTCCCTCGCGCGAGAGGACGAGCAGCGGTTTTCCGCCAAAGCCCGAGAGAATGCTCGTCCCGCGCGCAACTTCGGCATTGACTTGGCGGAACCACTCGCCCCACGCCGGCGGCGACTCGCTGGCGCCCGGCAAGGCGCGCGTTACGGGGTGCTTTGCTCCCTCGCTCGTGACCGCGGCGCGGAAGGGCCGCTCGGTGAGGTCTCCGCCGGGGCGCGCGGGCGATATCCTTCCTAAGGGCGAATAGTAGAGGCCTTCCGGCCGCGCAAAATCGGGCCCCGCCGCAATGAGCAGGGCTCCGCCCTCGCGGACATAGCGCACGATGTTGTCGAAATAGACGATCGGCAACAAACTCTGATTGGAATAACGGTCGAAGACGATCAGGTCGAAGTCTTTGATCTTGCGCCCGAAAAGATCGTTGGTCGGGAAGGCGATGAGAGAAAGCTCGTTGATCGGCGTCCCGTCCTGCTTTTCGGGCGGGCGCAGAATTGTGAAATGCACGAGATCGACATTGGGGTCTGACTTCAGGAGGTTGCGCCACATCCGCTCGCCAGAATGCGGCTCGCCCGAAACAAGCAGCACTTTAAGCTTGTCGCGCACACCCTCGATTGTCACCACAGCCTTGTTGTTGACAGCGGTGAGCTCATCCGCGAGCGCGTCGATTTCAAGCTCCACCACATTCGGGCCGCCATGCTCGATCTTGACCGGTACCCGGCAGCGCTCGCCGGGGGCGGTGACAATGCTGGCGATGGGGCTGCCGTCGCGCAGCACCTTGAGTGTGACGGGGCCGCCGTTGTCTGCGGTGTCGAGAACCTTAAGCTCGATCGTCTGTTCCTTGCCGACAATCCCGAATCGGGGCGCCTCTAAAAGTTCGATCCGCCGGTCGCGCTCGCCCTCGTGTCCCGTGATGAGCGCGTGCAACGGCGCTTTGAAGCCAAGCGCAGCGGGAGCGGCTGGGACATCGTCCACGAGCCCATCGGTGATTAAGAAGACTCCGCCCAGGCGGTCCAGCGGAACATCGGCAAGACCCGCGTTGAGCGCGGCAAAGAGCCGCGTGCCGTCATCGTCTCCCTCTGCCCCGCTTTCGATCACGCGCACGTCGACATTTCTGAGGGCTTTCAGCCGTTCCTCAAGCCCGGCAAGTGCCTTTCCGGTTTGCACGGGCCGCTCGGCAATGGTTTGGCTTCCGCTCCTGTCGACGGCGATGGCCACAACCTCCTTGAGAGAACTCTTCTCCTCGCGCTCCAATGCTGGGCCAGCCATCGCCAGCAGGAGCAGAGCAAGACCAATGGCGCGCAGAAGGCCGCCCCGTGCCCGCGTATAAAGGGACAGAAGAGCAAGGCCAGCGGCAACAGCTCCCAGCCCGGCCAAAAGCGGCCAGGATAGGAGCGGAGTGAAGGCGAGGTTCAGCTCAGTCATTCGGCCCGGAAACTGGCCTCAGCGTTGGCTTTTGCCGTGACAGCATCTTAGAACTCCACCCCGATCATCTCTGTCCAAGGCAGCCATTTCATCTCCTCGAGCTGACTAAGCGCGATCTTCTTTGATTGCGCGCCGTCGGCCGCCCTTAATTTGACATATGTCTTGAGATCGTCCCAGCCATATCCGAACACGGAGATCAAATGATCGACATCGGCGCCGAGAACCCGGATAATCCCGGCGTCCATCCGCTGGTGGCCAAGCCAGCGGCCTTTTTGCTTGAGCGTCTCGTAAAGCTTTGCCGCCTTCGGCGAGATTTGGTCATCGAACTCGCGTATTAAGGCCGCCTCGTTCGCTTTAGCTCCAAGGTTTTGTCCGGCCTCGTCCAGCCAAGCGTTGGCCCGGGCCGCAATCTCATCATAAGCCTCTTTCTCTTGAGGCAGGTCGCTGGCTTTACCGGCCATTCTCGCTTTGTCGGCGAGCCACTCGATCCCGCGCCGCGTGTCATTGAGAGCCCCAAGCCTGACACGCAGAGCTTGCGAAAAGGGATCGTTGGTGTTCGGCAGCGCGACGGCGCCTGCGCCGACAAGGCCGAGCCCGGCCAGCACCAAAGCGGCGGCCGCCGCAAAAAGAATCGCAATCCATTTCATGGCTCCTCCCCGGTGCGGCTGGCGGCACGGTCTCGCACGGCAACCGCCTTCCCCGCTCATGTTTTGCTCTTGGCTTTCCCAGAATTTGGGCAGGCTTGCAAGGCCTGCAAAAAGGCGCAGGCATGCCCGCCGCCAGAGGTTGCGCCGCGAGGCAATCCCGTTAAAAGATTCGAGCCCGCCGGAAGGGCGGGAGCGCCGTCACGGGAGAAGTCGGAGCGATGTCCGGCCTGTCTGCCAGATTCGATGTTCTCGTCGCAGGCGCCGGCGCAGCCGGGCTGTCGGCGGCGCTTGCCCTCGCCAAGAGCGGAATTTCCGTCTTCTGCGCGGGCCTTGTCGACCGGACTGCGAACGGCAGGACGGTTGCGCTTTTTGAAGCCTCGCTGCGATTTTATAAGGCGCTTGGCGTCTGGCAAAATTTCCGCGGCAAGACGGCGCCCCTTGCGCGAATCACGATGGCCGATGCGACCGGAGCAAAGTTGCCGGTTCCGCCGATTTCCTTTGCCGCAGCCGAGATCGGCCTTTCGGCCTTTGGGGAGAATATCGAGAATAACGTCCTCGCCGAAGGCCTCGCAGACATTGCGGCAACGGCGCCGAATCTCGTTCTGCATGAAGGCTTCATCGCGTCGATCACCTTTGAGGATAATCTTGTGCGCGCGAAGCTTGCGGACGGGAAAGTGGTCGAGGCCCGCCTTCTTGCCGCAGCCGACGGCCGCGGCTCCCCTGCGAGGAGGGCCGCGGCGATCGGCACGCGCAGCTGGAAATATCCGCAAATTGCCTTCACCGCGCTCCTTTCCCATGTCAAGCCGCACCGCAATATCTCGACCGAGTTTCATACCCGCTCTGGCCCCTGCACGCTGGTGCCGCTGCGCCCCGTCGAAGGGCGGCCGAACCGTTCGAGCCTGGTTTGGCTCATGAGCCCGGAGGAGGCGGAGCGCCGCCGTGCGCTCGCTCCAGCCCTTTTGGCGCAAGAGATCGAAGAGCAAGTCGATTCACTGCTCGGCAAATTCGTAATCGAAGGCCCTTGCGGTTTTTTCCCCATAACGGGCATGAGCGCAGAGCGCCTCGCGGGCCACCGGATTGCTCTTTTGGGCGAAGCAGCGCACATTTTTCCGCCGCTGGCCGCGCAGGGGCTGAACCTGAGCCTGCGCGACGCAGCCGCGCTGGTGGATGTGATCGAGGACGCGCGCGCGGCAGGGGCGGATATCGGCTCCTTGCAGACACTCAAGGCCTATGAGAGGGCGCGCCGGAGCGATATTTTCATCCGCACGAATGGGGTCGATGTCCTCAACCGCTCGCTGCTGTGGGACTTCCTTGCCGCCGATCTTCTGCGCGGCGCAGGCGCCATGGCTTTCGCCGCGATCGGCCCCCTGCGGCGGGCGCTCATGCGCGAGGGCGTGCTCACGCATTTAACGCTGCCACGCCTGATGCAGGCGCCCCCGCCGCGGCCTCTCGTGTTCCGATCGCGCCGCGCAAGGGCGCTCGCCCGGAGCGAGGGAGCTCTTTCTTGAAAATCGCCACTTGGAACATCAACTCGGTCCGGCTGCGCACGGAAAATCTGGTGCGCTATCTACGCGAGGCAAAGCCCGATGTGCTTTGCCTGCAAGAGCTCAAATGCCTAAACGACGGGTTCCCGCAAGCCGAGGTCGAGGCCGAGGGCTATAATGCCGCCGTGCATGGGCAAAAGGCGCTGAACGGCGTCGCAATTCTCTCCAAGTCGCCCGTCGAGGTTGCGCGGGGCCTCCCGGGCGATCCCGATGATTTGCAGGCGCGCTATATCGAAGCGGTCGTTCCATGGGATAAGGGAATCGTTCGCGTCGCCTCGATCTATTTGCCGAACGGCAATCCGCCCGCGACCGCCAAATATGCTTATAAGCTCGCCTTCATGGACCGCCTCATTGCCCATGCCAAGCATCTGTTGGAATTCGAGGAGCCCCTCGTTCTGGCTGGAGATTACAACGTCATCCCGGCGCCGCGCGATTGCACCGATCCTGCGGCGTGGGAAGGCGATGCCTTGTTCCTGCCGGAGGTGCGGGCGCGTTTCCGCTGCCTTTTGTACCTTGGCCTCACGGACGCGCTGCGGGCATCCTCAGACGATTCCACGCTTTACACTTTTTGGGATTACCAGGCAGCTTCGTGGCAGCGCAACAAGGGATTGCGCATCGACCATCTCCTGCTCTCGCCGCTCGCCGCAGACAGGCTCGCTGGAGTGAGAATCGACAAAGCGCGGCGGGCGGAGGAGAAGCCTTCCGATCACGTGCCGGTGGAAATCGAGCTTGTGTAAGAAGAGCTAAAAGGAGAGGGAGGCCCACAGGAAGAGCGCTGTTGCACTCGCGCCAAGCGCGCTGCGTACCGCGTGGAGTCTTCCCCATCGCTGAATGAGTTCGCGGCTAGTTGGGCCGGCATCTTGAGGCGGGGCCGCCAAAAGGCGATTGTTGACCGGCAGGATAACGATCAGTGTGTAAGGCCAATTGGCAACAAGAATGAAGGCTCCGATAAGCCAGCGCCAATCTGAGCGGAGGAAAGCCGAGGCGAGGCCAAGCGCAAATCCGATGAGAGCCAAGGGAGCCTGCATCCGGGAGCCGCGCTTATAGGCCTGCTTCCATTCAGCCAGAAGAGAGCGGTCGTCGAGCTGAAGACGTGCAGGCTGTTCTGCGACATTGACGTAGATCGCAGCGCCTGTAAACAGCGCGGCAACGATAAGTGCGAGCTGTCCTGCGAGCATCGGCTGCTCCTAACCGGCGGGTTTACTTCATAGTACGGAATCCAGCATGATTTATGACGTTGCAATCATCGGCGGCGGCATCGTCGGCCTCGCGACGGCGCTGGAGCTTTTGCGCGAGCGCCCGCGCCTGGCTCTCGTGCTTCTCGAAAAAGAAAAAGCGGTCGCCCAGCATCAAAGCGGACACAATAGCGGCGTCATTCATGCGGGAATTTATTATACTCCCGGCAGCCTCAAAGCCCAGCTTTGCCGTGAGGGCGCGGCCGCAACAAAGGCTTTCTGCAAGGAGCAAGGCCTTGCGTTCGAAGCCTGTGGCAAGCTCCTCGTCGCGACCAGCGCGGCCGAGCTGCAGCGGATGGAGGCGCTGCTCAATCGCGCCAAGCAAAATGGCATCGAGGTGGAGCGGCTCGATTCCGGGGCTCTTGCCCGCATTGAGCCGAACATTCGAGGCCTTGGCGCGCTTTATGTGCCCTCGACCGGGATCACCGGTTATCATACCATAGCCGCGGCGATGGCAAAGATTATTGCCGCCGGCGGCGCCGAGTTGCGGCTTGGCGCAGAAGTTGTTGCCATTCATGAGACCCCCGCTTTTGTTGAGGTGTCAACGTATGCGCAAAGTGTCCGGGCGCGGTTTTTAATCGTCTGCGGCGGGCTGCAATCGGATCGCCTCGCCCGGCTTGCCGGCCTTGCCATCAATTTCCGGATTGTGCCCTTCCGGGGGGAATTCTATGCCCTTCCCAAGAGCAGGGCGGGGCTCATCGAGCACCTGATCTATCCCATTCCCGACCCGGCGCTGCCTTTCGTCGGCATTCACCTCAGCAAGACCATTGATGGAGGGATCATCGCGGGCCCCAATGCGGTGCTTGGCCTTGCGCGCGAGGGCTATCCCAAGCTTTCCGTGAATCCGCGGGATATTGCCGATTATCTGGCCTTTCCCGGCTTTTGGCGCTTCGCCCGGCAGCACCTTCGCGCTGGCATCGCCGAGCTGCGCAATTCGCTTTCGAGGCGAAGCTATCTTGCCCAGTGCCAGAAATATTGCCCAGGCCTCACGCTGGCCGATTTTGAGCCCGGAATGACGGGCATTCGCGCCCAGGCGGTGCTGAGCAGCGGGGCAATGGCCGACGATTTCCTGTTCGCGCAGACACGGCGCATGCTGCATGTGTGCAATGCTCCCTCGCCGGCGGCGACATCAGCGATCCCGATCGGACGGCTAATTGCGGGCAAGGCTCTTGCGCGCTCTGCGGACTGACAAACTGCGCCATTGGCAAAACCGGCCGCTTTCAGTACAAGCCCGCGGCCGGGTAATCGTAGCGAGGGAGGAAATCACCGATGATGGTGCTTGGGCGGCTTGCGGCTGCCGGTATCTTGGGCATTGCTGTGCTCGGGGGGCGCGTGCAGGCCCAGAATACGAGCTTCATGGATATGAACATGGAAATGGGCTGCATGCTGATGGCCGGCATGCATGAGATGCAGGTTGCGGTCTATCAATCGGGATCGCGCGACGACTCTTGCCCGGAGCTTTCTTCGCCTGGCCAGGCGCTGATTACCTTGACTTCGGCCGCCAAGGAGCTGCGTGATCTGAGCACCGAGGTTCGTCTCGTGCGCGGCGGCGAGGCCGATGGCGCCGCAGCGGATGCCAAGTTCGATCCCGTGACCGTCGCCCATGTGCCGCCCAAGACATACCCGACCGGGGTCATCTCTCTGCCTGCGAACTTCGACAAGCCCGGCAAGTATGCTCTCCTCGTGACGGTAAGCGATAACAAGGATATGACGATGTCCGGCAGGGTTGTCATGTCCGTCGGCGAAGTTTCGCGCCAGTGGCTTTATGCCGGGATTTTCTCCGCGGCCCTGGTCGCAATCGCCCTCGGGGTTTTTGTCTGGGATCACCAGCGCAAACTTAAGCACCCTGCAAAGAGCGCCTGAGGCCGCGCGGGTCCCGGCGAGCGCCCGCTAGGTCTAGACCCCGCGCGCGCCAGGCTCCTCGTTGCCCGCAAGGACCTTGTTGCTCGCAAGCCAAGCCTGCCATTCCTTGACCGTGCCGTTGAAGGCGTTGCGGTCGACATAGCCGCGGATGCCCGGAACGTGGCCTTCGGCCGTATGCTGCCAGAAATGCCAGCGCCGGGCGCCGTATTTGACCGAGGGATAGTATTTCACGCTGCGGACCCAGATCGGATAATCGGTAAACTCGCCCTGCATTACATCGCGGTGGAAGTCGATCGACGTATAGATGACGGGCTTCTTGCCGTAGGCCCGCTCCATGGCAGCGAGCATGATTTTCATTTGCGCAAGGGCCTGCTCGCGCGGAATCCGTTTCGGGCAGGTTTTTGATTCGCTGTTCCACTCAACGTCGAGCACAGGCGGCAGGGCATCGGGGTCGTTGGGAACATGGGCCGTAAACCAGGCGGCCTGCTCCTCCATCGGGCGGCACCAATAAGCAAAATGGTAGGCCCCGCGAACGACGCCCGCTGCCTTCGACGCGGCCCAATTTTGCGCAAATTTATCGTCGAGCCGGTCGCCGCCTTCGGTGGCCTTGATCCAGGCGAATCGCACGCCCGAGGCGCGGACGCTGCTCCAATCGATATCGCCCTGATATTTGGAAACGTCGATCCCCTTGATCTCGTAATCGTAGGGGCTCGGAAAAAGATCAGCGCCCGTGATGCCGCCGCCGCAGCCGCCGGCGAAAAGCGCGATGCTTGCCCACGCAAGCGAGCCCATTGTAAATGAGAGTCGAGGGAGAGGTGCCATTAGCTTTGAGTCCAATGGGAACACGCTAAACTTATTTTCAATTTCATAATATGCCGTTAAGGCGTCAAAATCTGGGCAGAGCTGTGATCGGGCTTTTGTTTTGGTTAACGTTGCACAATTCTCACAGCGCCATCCGCGGGCAGCCGCCCTAACGGAAATCAGACCGGCTCTTCCCGTCCAGAGCTCGAAGGTGATTGGGGCCGTTTCATTATTTTTTCAAGACTCTTAACTGCTTTGCGAAGGCCTCTCGGCGCCTGGTACTGTCATGGGCGCGCCCCCCGTTTGGCGCTCTTAAGCTGGCAACAGCGCTGCGCGAAATGCCCATTTGCGCCCGAGCAGGCAGAGGGGATGACCAACGCTTTTGGCGAGGCGTTTGAAGAGCGGATGCCGGCGAAAAACGGCATTAGCGTGAGCGCGGGTCAAGCAGATGACATGCCAGCGGGCTAAATCGGCAGTTGCCTTGCGGCCTCTTTCCGTTGATTTAAGTCCGGACGCGCAGCGCCGGCCCTGGAAAAACCCGTTATGCTCTCCCGCTTTGTCGCCTTCACCTCGCTTGGCCGTACGGCGCTCCCCAACCTCTACGATCTTTTCGCCTTTGCGCTGATCTTTGCGATCTTCGCCCTCATCGCTCACGCCTCACACGGGGTCACGCTGCCGCTCGCAGCGCCGGAAGCAACCTCTGTTTCGCTCGATTACGGCGCTCTGCCTTACTATGCTCTGCGGACGGCCTTACGGATGTTTGCCGCCATTGCTGCCTCTCTCCTCTTCACATTTGTCTATGCGACCCTTGCCGCCAAGAGCCGCCGGGCCGCGCTTTTGCTCGTTCCCTTGCTCGACGTTTTGCAATCGGTTCCCATTCTGGGCTTCTTGTCCTTCACGGTGACCTTCTTCCTCGGGCTCTTCCCTGGGTCGACCCTCGGTGCTGAATGCGCGGCGATTTTTGCAATTTTCACCTCACAGGCCTGGAACATGGCCTTCTCTTTCTATCAGTCGCTGCGCAGCGTGCCGCGCGATCTTACCGAAGCCGCGCGCTCTCTCGGGCTCTCAAGCTGGCAAAAGTTCTGGCAGCTCGAGACCCCTTTCGCGATGCCCGGGCTCATTTGGAATATGATGATGTCGATGTCTGGCGGCTGGTTTTTCGTCGTTGCATCCGAAGCGATCACCGTGGGCGACACGTCCATTAAGCTGCCGGGCATAGGCTCCTATCTTGCACTCGCCATCGAAGAAAAGCGCGTCGACGCGGTCCTTGCTGCCATTCTCACCATGCTCGTCGTGATCGTGATCTATGACCAGCTGTTGTTTAGGCCTCTCGTCGCATTCAGCGCACGCTTTAGGGTCGAGCTCTCGGCGGGCGAGGTGCAGGAGAAGTCCTTTGCCGGGCAGCTCTTCGCCCGCACGCGCTGGCTGCGGGCGGCCTTGCGCCCCATCGGCCAGCTTCTACACGCGGTCTCATTGCGGCGCATGGAGCTGCCAATCCGCTCGTCCGGCCGGAAACCGGCGAGTCTCGCCCTTAGCCGGACGGTCGACGCTTTGTGGCTCGCCGTAATCGGAGCTGGCGCAGCCTGGGCGGTCTTACAGATTGCAAGCTATATGCGCCAAGAGCTGAGCATGGCCGATTTCTGGCAGAGTGTTCTTTATACGCTGATCACCATGGCGCGGGTGGCTGTCCTGATGACCTTTGCGACGCTCGTTTGGGTCCCAGCTGGCATTTGGATTGGGCTGAGGCCGCGTCTTGCCGAGAAGGTGCAGCCTTTTGCACAATTCCTGGCGGCTTTCCCGGCTAACGTCATCTTTCCCGTTGCGGTCGCAGTCATTCTCAGATTTTCACTCAACCCCGACATCTGGCTGAGCTTTCTGATCGTCTTTGGCACGCAATGGTACATTCTCTTTAATGTTATTGCTGGGGCTTCGGCCTTTCCCAACGACCTCAAGGAGGCGGCGGCCGCCTTCCGCATCAGCGGGCTTGATTGGTGGGTGAACGTGATCCTCCCCGGTATTTTCCCATATTATGTCACAGGCGCCCTGACCGCTTCGGGAGGCTCCTGGAACGCCGCCATCGTGGCCGAATACGTCAAATGGGGGAGCGATACGGTCTCGGCGCATGGTATTGGCGCCTATATTTCCCAAGCGACCGAAGCAGGTGACTATCCAAGAATCGTGCTTGGCGTCGCTGTTATGTCAGCGTTTGTGATCATCTTTAATAGAGTTCTTTGGCGGCCGCTTTACGAGCTTGCCGAAACACGCCTACGCCTCGACTGAGGAAAGCTCATGCAGACCTTGAATGCGCGGACCCCATTGCTCGCGACCAAACCGTTGCTCGAAATGCGCGGGATCTCGCAGCGCTACCAGACTGGAGCGGGCGAGCCTGGCCCGGCCGTGCTCGAAAATATTTCTCTGGATTTGCGGGAGAACGAGATTGTTGGCCTCCTCGGCCGTTCGGGCTGCGGGAAGTCCTCCCTTCTGCGGATCGCGGCGGGGCTCATCTCGCCTTCGGCGGGGGAGGTCCACTACTTAGGCAAGCCTGTGCTGGGACCGGCCGACGGCATCGCCATGGTGTTTCAAAGCTTTGCCCTTTTTCCTTGGCTGACCGTGCTTGGCAATGTCGAGCTTGGGCTGAGAGCAAAGCAAGTTCCAAAGGAGGAAGCAAGGAGGCGAGCGCTAAAGGCCATCGATCTCATTGGCCTTGATGGATACGAATCGGCATTTCCGAAGGAGCTCTCGGGCGGCATGCGCCAGCGCGTTGGCTTTGCCAGAGCTCTCGTCGTCCAGCCGAACCTGCTTTTGATGGACGAGCCTTTTTCGGCTCTCGACGTGCTGACGGCCGAAACGCTGCGCACAGACTTGCTTGACCTCTGGGTCGAGGGACGGATGCCGATTAAAAGCATTCTGATGGTCACGCACAACATCGAAGAAGCGGTGTTGATGTGCGACCGCATTGTTGTCCTCGCGGGCAGCCCGGCCAAGATTGGGGCAGAAATCTCGATCACATTGCGCCATCCGCGTAACCGGCTCGATCGCGAGTTCCAGCAGCTCGTCGACAAGATTTACGCCCTGATGACGAAAAGGCCGGAGCCCGCCGCGGCGGGCCGTGAGATTGCCGTTGCGGGCTTGGGCATGCCGTTGCCGCGAGTCTCGACCAATACGATCGCTGGTATGATCGAGGAGATCGCGGCCGAGCCTTATGCCGGCCGTGCCGACCTCCCCGCGCTTGCCGAGAGTCTGCAGATGGAAGTCGATGAGCTCTTCCCGGTCGCCGAGACCTTGCAGCTCTTGCGTTTTGCCGACCTCGAGGAGGGCGACATCAAATTGACGCCTGCCGGAATGCGCTTCGCCGAGGCCGACGTCGATGTCCGCAAGAGGCTGTTCGGCGAGCATCTCATGGCTTATCTGCCGCTTGCTGCGCGCATTAAGCGCGTGCTCGATGAAAGGCCCTCGCACACGGCCCGCGCCGTGCGGTTTCTTGAAGAGCTTGAAGATTATATGTCCGAAGATTATGCCGAGCGGACGCTCAAAAGTGTTGTGAACTGGGGCCGTTATGGCGAGCTCTTCGCCTACGACGAAACAAGCGAAACCTTTAGCCTTGAGAATCCGCAATGACGGCGGCGAGACCTTCAGCAGCTCTCAATACGGGCACAGCGGCACGGGGTTTGCGAGAATCATTGCGGATATTGCAAATCAGCCTTCCTAGCGCCATTGTCGCAGCGTGATGCTTGGCCTTCCGGGCCTCCAATCTAAGTTAACTAGGCCGCGTGACCTTTTTGCTCGCCCACTTGTCCGACCCGCATGTCGGGCCCCTGCCGCGCCCGCGCCGGCGCGAGCTCATCGGCAAACGTGCCACCGGCTATCTCAATTGGAGGCGCACGCGCTCCCGTGCCCACAGCATGGCGGTGCTCGAAGAGCTCGTCGCCGATATGCAGGCGCATCGCCCAAGCCATATTGCCGTAACAGGAGACATAGCGAACATCGGGCTTCCCGCTGAGTTCAAGCTCGCCAGGAGGTGGCTGGAATCGCTTGGCGACCCAGAAAATGTCAGCTTCGTTCCAGGAAATCACGATGCCTACGTCCGGCGGGCGCTCCCCGACCTTGCACGCACGTTCGTTCCTTGGACCGCGGGGGAGCTGGCGGCGGGCGGCAGCGGCCCTTTCCCCTTCATGAGGGTGCGCGGCGAGGCCGCCTTGATCGGCCTCTCCTCCGGGGTGCCGACTCCCCTCTTCGTTGCGTCAGGCTACTTAGGCCGGAGCCAAATTGAGGCTGCTGCCCGTCTTCTCGATGAAGCCCGGCGGCGCGGCCTCGTCCGGGTCGTGATGATCCATCACCCGCCGCAAAATACGCCCTCGCGCTTTGGCCGGGGGCTCGTGGATGCGCCGAACTTTGCGGCTCTCATCCGGCGCGCCGGGGCAGAGCTCATCATTCATGGTCACAATCACAAGCTCTGCCTCGCGCGGATAGAAGGACCCGCCGGGCTCGTGCCGGTTGTCGGCGTGCCCTCGGCCTCCGCCGCCTCGGGATTCCCGCATCAGCGCGCGGCCTACCATCTCTTCGAGATCTCAGGCACAGGCGTCAATTGTAAGATCACGGCGAGGGCGCGCGGATTGCTGCCCGGGACGGGCACCGTCGGCGATTTTGGGCCTCTGGTGCTCTAGCCAGCCCCGGGCAGCAGCGGTGAATTCAGCTAATTTGCGACGGTCTCGACCGTGACTTTTGCCAGTCCGTCGTGGCGGAAGCCAAGGAGGTCGGCAGCGGCCGCCGAGACGTCGAGGACCCTGCCCTTAATGTATGGCCCGCGGTCGTTGACGACCAGCACGAGAGAGCGCTGATTCGAAAGGTTGGTGACCCGGACATGGGTTCCGAACGGTAGCGAACGGTGCGCACAAGCCAGCTGCCCGCGCGCCTGATGATAAAAGGAAGCCTTTCCGATCCAGCTTTGCGCCTGACCGCCCGCGCAGGACGCAAGCAAGGCGAGGCATGCTGTAAGAATAATCCTCAATACTCTATACTCCATGCAGACATCACTCTGGCCCAGCGAGCTGAGCCGGGCAGGCTCTGCATGGATTATGTGATGAAAAAACGGCAGTATATTCGCGGCGTCATGCCAAAATAAATGATTTGTACAATCTTCGCGCGTGCTCCATCTTTATTTTGGATTTTGCGGTTACACTGTTATGCCTGGGCAGACCTGAAATGTAAGTTCCGGCACGGCCAAGTACTTGCTCGCGGACGCTGCCCCCCGGCTGCAGGGTGCCGCTTTCATACCTCTCATGCGCACTAGGAATGGAAGGGGCCAGGGACAGCCGCAATGCTGGCATCGCCTTTAGGGCTTTTGCTTATCGGGTTGCTGCTGCGGGCCCAATTGCTGCTCTTGCTGCTTTTCCTGCTTGTGCTTTTCATGCAGGCCGTAGGCGCATCCGGCGGCGGCGCCGATGCCGCCGTGGTGCCCCGCGAAATGCCCGGCAATTCCGCCAACGATCGCACCCTTCGCGCAGCCTGATTTGGCTTGCGCCGGCGCAATCAGGGCAAAGGCAAGGCAGCCAGCGAGGACGGGCAGAAGTGACAATTTTCTCATCTTCCTCATCGAGAACTCCTGGTGGTGCTTAAGGGCCGCTTCGGGCGTTCCGGCATTCTGTGCGCCCCGCTGCTCGTCACGACTGGCTGGATCGGTTAGCTGGACAACCGGCGCTCTTGCCCCTCAGTTCCGCCGGCACAGTTCTGGCGGGAAGGATGCGCGGTTCTGCTGGAATAACCGCCGCTTCGTGAACCAACATCGGCAAGGGCATTGTGCGCTAGGCAAGCTGGGCAACGGCTTACCCGCACGTTCGGCATGCATCCTGGCTGGGCCGGAAGAATACAATGACAATGGTGAACAGCGCCAAAGCGACAGTTGCAGCTGCTGTTATCCACTCTGCCACGTCCGAATCCGCCTGACATGTGATTCATTAATACTGATAGCCTGAGTTACTAGTTGCGTCCATTCCAATTCTCCGCGACGCGATAGCTGGCCGCTACGCAGCCCGAGCTTTGCGAAGGGCTTGCCAAGTTGCTAAACATAAAATACTATGTTGCAGTGCAACCAAGAGGTAATTGACAACGAGCAAATTCGAAAACTAACATATGTCAGTCGTAAATACGTTACGCATGTACGCTATTATTAGAAGGGTGATCCCAAAATACCTAATGTTTTGTCAAATTTGCCTTGGATTTCAGCACAGCTTGGGCTGCATACGGGCCGGGGAGAATTGGAACTTGAGCCAAACGGCCCGTGATTTGCTTAATTGGAAGTGTTGCAACGCAACCGAAAGGCATCGACAATGAATAGATTTGACAATCAACGTATGTTAATCATCGGCGCTCCGGGTAAGGCCAGGGCTCCTCTACTGCTGCGGTTCCACAAAGCCGACTCCAATAAGCATTATATTTCCCCTGCACTTAAGCGGCTCATTGATTTGTTGATATCCCTGTCGGCGCTCATTTTGTTTGCGCCACTATTCTCGATATTGATCATCTTAGTAGCCTTAGACGGTCCTGCTTTTTATGCGCAAAGGCGCGTCGGGCAAGGTGGACGGACCTTCATCTGTTGGAAATTTAGGACCATGGTGGTCAATGCTGACGAAAAACTCGCACAACTACTCGCGGCCGACGAAAAAGCACGCGAGGAATACGAAACGTTCTGGAAACTTAAAGACGATCCGCGAGTCACGCGAATAGGGCGGTTTCTGCGCCGCTACAGCCTTGATGAGCTGCCGCAGATATTGAACATAATCAAAGGCGACATGAGCATCGTCGGGCCGCGCCCACGCTCGGTGCAAGAAATGGAATTTTTCCAATCGACGATGCCTGAGTATAACGTGAGCTACAAGAGAGTTCGGCCGGGGCTAACCTGTTTGTGGCAGGTCTCGGGCCGCAACTGCCTTGGCCTGGAAATTAAGGGTCAGCTCGACGACTATTACGCTAAGAATTGGTCGATTGCCGGCGACGTTGCCATCATCTTTGCAACGTTTCCGGCCGTAATCAGAGGGAAAGGCGCGTTTTAGGCAATCTGACCAAAGTTTCCCCTGCTTGCTATAGTGATATTGCTAAATCGGCCGAGAGACACCGATGCGCATCTGTCATGTACTCGAAACCGGAGGCGGCGGAAGCGCTCAGATCGTTTTCCAGCTCGCGCGTTTTGCGCTCGATCAAGGCGAGGATGTTACCATACTTTATGCACCTGACCGGGCCGAGTCGGGATTCATAACAGCGCTGTCCTCGCTGTCCGGTATTCAAATTGCTCAGTTACCGATGAGCAGATCCGTCGGACCACGGGATTTTCGCGATTGCTGGCGCTTGTACCAGCTGCTACGCCGGATCGGCCCGTTTGATATTATCCATGCCCACAGTTCAAAGGCAGGAGCTTTGGCGCGCTTAGTGAGCCTGTTTTTGAAGGATGCGGTTGTTGTTTACACCCCTCACTGCTTCTTTTCGATGACGCCGGGGGCGCCCCGGGCATATGCACTGATTGAGCGCGCCCTTAGCTGGATTTCAACGAAAATCGTAGCTGTTTCCGAACACGAATTCCAGCATGCGCTCGAGATTGGTATCCAGAAGGATAAGGTTACGGTGATCCCAAATGGGATCGGAGGATCTTGCCGCTCCTCGCGTGATGAGGCGCGCAAATTGTTGGGCGTAGATGACGCTACCATTGTCATTGGGTTCGTTGGCCGGCTGGAGCCGCAGAAAAATCCGGTCAGGGCAATCCTCGCCTTTCGCGAAATTGCCAGCCGGTACCCGCATGTACGTCTCGTTATGATTGGCGATGGTAAGCTGCGAGCCGCCGTCGAAGAAACATTGGGTGTGCTCAATCTTGGAAGCCGCGTTTCGCTGCTCGGATATTATGACGCGGGGCTCGTCATCCCAGGCTTTGATTGCCTCCTTTGCAGCAGCAATTTCGAAGCCTTTCCCGTAGTCTTTTTAGAAGCGCTCGCCGCCGGCGTCCCCATTGTGACGACTCCGGTAGGAGGTGCCGAGGAAACCGTAATCGATGGGGTCACGGGTTTCATAGCCGAAGCAGCGACGGCTGAGGCTTTGGCATCGGCCACAGAGAAGCTTCTCTTGTGCTCAGCCGATCAACGTCAGAAAATGGTAGAAAACGCCAAATCGCACTCGCGTTTGTTTACGATTGAGACCATGGGCGCGAGGTATACCGAGCTCTATAAACAGTGCCATCAGAAGAACCGGCTGCGCAGGCAGGCCTCATTTACGGCCCGATGCCTTTCGATCGTTGGGCGGTTGTCAGCAAAAAAGCGCATTTCTGTCGAGTAAAGGGTGAAAATGGGCTCACGCCCTCCTCAGTGCAAGCTTGAATTTTTTGTAAAGCCCGAACTAAATTGCAAGGGAGCTCATCCACAAACTGCAAGGTAGAATAATAGCCTTGAGTTCAGGGATCACAAGCTTTGCCATTATTATGTGGCAGCGCAGCATGGCCCAGCTGACCTTGCCCCCATCTTTCATCCAGTTGGGCTAGAGTCTGGCGGGTGCTGGCATCATACACGGATATATAGCCACGGGCCATGGCGCGAGCCATTGTGGAGCGCAGCGCCTTGGCTCGCCCTCGAGGCGGTGCCGAGCCTGAAGACACGTGCCGCGCTGACGGCCGCCTAAGCGGCCGGATTGCGGGCCTCTGAAGCTTCGGCCTCAAGGCCGCGGATATCGACAGCGGCCGGATGGTGATCCGGGTCGAGCGTGCGCCTGCCGTGCTCGATGTCCCTGCGCGTGCGCCCGTCAATCATGGTGCCGAACCGGGTGAAGACCTCAAGTTCGAGAAATTGAGCATATTCGAGCGGGAGGCTTTCCGACAACCCCTTCAGCACCGGCGCCTGCGTTTTCCCCCCGACCCGCGAAACGCACTTGCCCATGCCGGCCTTGCGGGCATCGATCATGCGCTGCACCATTATAAAGGAAGCGCTGCAGCAGCCAAACCAGGACGGCAAAATTAATTGTCTGAAGACCAAGAGCCGCCCAATCAAAGCGCATCATTCAGCTGACGTGCAAGGCAGCAATTGGGCGAAGATCGAAGCGCGGCCCCTGACGTCAGCAATGGAAAATTGGCGTATGGCCGCAGCTTTGAACGCAGTCGAGGGAGCCATTAATGAAAGAGTTCTGAACCACGTGGCATGGGGCCTGAGCCTTGACTTGAGCGCAATCGTCTCACTATGCCGGTCCCTAGCCGCGGGCTATCCGATGGAATGGAATTCCTCCCTTTACATGAAATTCGAGAAGGAGCGCACGCGCGCGGCGCGCGACCTTCTCGCACAGGTTCCAGATTTGGCTCCGGGGAGCATTTTCGACCTCGGCTGCGGGCCCGGTAACGGAACGGAGTTGCTGGCGGCTAAATTCCCGGGCGCCAGAATCTTTGGCCTCGATATTTCGGAGAACATGCTCGCTGTGGCGCGCGAGCGCGTTCCTTCTGCCCGGTTCGGCAAAGAAGATATTGCAGGGTGGCGCCCGGCGGAAAAAACGGATTTGATTTTCGCCAATGCGTCGCTTCAGTTCGTGCCCAGCCACGATGAGCTCATGGTGCGGCTCCTCTCTTACCTGCGGGAAGGGGGTTGCCTGGCCGTGCAGATGCCAAACAACATTCAGGAGCTCTCGCATGCCCTGATGCGGATGGTCGCCGCCGACGGACCTTGGGCGGACCGGCTTGTCCCCATCGCCAAATCCCGCGCTGTCATCGGGGGGCTCGACTTCTATTACCAGCTGCTCGTCCCCCATTGCTCTAGATTAGACCTTTGGCAGACGGCCTACGTCCATCCGCTCGATGGGCCTGACGATATCGTCGACTGGTTTGCAGGATCGGCGCTGCGGCCTTTCCTCGATGCCTTAAGCCCGTGTGAGCGCGAGTCATTTCTGACGCGCTACCGGGCAGAGCTTGCCGCTGCGTATCCGGTCCAGACCAATGGCAAGGTGCTCTTGCGCTACCCGCGCCTCTTCTTTGTGGCGCAAAGGTGAGCAATTGTTGCGGCGCCGCCATGACTTACGGCTAACTTAGCGCTCCGGCATGGCACAGAGGGCGCTCGTCTCGGGCGCCGTCGTCTGGGCCCGCAACAGACCCTGGCGGGAGGTCCTTGCAAGCCCATGCTCTGTCTTGTGCCAATGGTAGGGCCGCAGGATGAGATCGTAAATGGCAAGCCACGCCGCAACGGAGGTCAAGAGGTAATAGAGGGGCAGCAGAGGCAAAATGGGCCAGAGGCTCAAGAGCTTGCGCCGTTCCATCCCGAGCAGGGAAAGCCACAGGATGGAGGCGGCGCCGAAAACCAAGGCCGAGGTCCAGATGGAAGCCGCGAGAATCCCAACTGGTGAGGCTGGCGGCGGCAGGCCCGCAGTCAAATCATAAGCGGCCAGGGCCGTGAGAAATGGCCAGAGCGGCGGCGCGATGACAAGACTCGTCAGCATCAGGGCAAGCGCGAGGCTGCCCGGGAGGCCAAGCTCTCCAATCAGCCGCTTGGGATCGCGGGAGAGTGTCAAAAATGTCTGCATCCAGCCTTTCGACCAGCGCCTGCGTTGTTTGAGCCAGGCGCCTAACCTTGCTGGCGCCTCCTCGATCGTGCTCGAGGGCAAAATACCAACCTTGAAACCGAAGCGCGCAAGGCGGAAGCCAAGATCGGCATCCTCGGTGACATTCCAAGCGTCCCAGCCGCATAAGTCGCGTAAGACCTCGGTGCGGAAATGGTTCGAAGAGCCGCCGAGGGGGAGAGGGATTCCGAGACCGGCCAAGCCCGGGTTAAGGACATCAAACAGAGCCGCATATTCGATTGCAAAGAGCCGGGTGAGCCAAGAGTCGTCGATATTGTCGATCGCTAGCCTCGCCTGAAGGCAGGCGAGTCTCTTCGGCGCGCCCAAGAAGCGCCCGGCCGCCTGGCGCAGCTGGGCGGGATCCGGCGTATCCTCGGCATCGAAGACCGCCAAAAACTCGCCGCGCGCGAGCGGGAGGGCAACATTAAGGGCTCGCGGTTTCGTCTTCGGCGACCCGGCGGGTGCAATCACGATTTCGTAGCGCGGCGGCAAGCTCAGCGCCTCTATGACCCGGCGCGTGGCATGATCGTCCTCTTCGATTACGAGCTTTATGTCGAGTTTAGTCCGCGGGTAATCGATTGCGTCAAGCGCTCTGATAAGCTGCGGCACGACTGGCCCCTCGCGGTGCAGGGCGATGATAATCGAGTAGATGGGAAGATCACGATCTTTGAGCTTTGGCCCGATGCGCGCCGGCTTAAGCGCGGTGCTCGCCGCTCCAGCAAGGAGGCGCAGCCAAATGGAGGCAAGGAAAAGACAGGCCAACGCCATCGTGGCGAGCGTCAAAGCCGGCTGAGGGGCAAGGCCTCCCGCGAAGGCCGCCGCGCCAGCTGCTGCGACCGCAAGCTTTCGCTGGCCGGGGCTGAGTGGTGTTTTGGCGGAAAGACTTGGGTCGAGATTGGCAAGCGCAAGGGTTGCCTCGCGCGCAATCGAGGCCCTGGCCTGCAGCCCCACGGCCTTAGCAAGTGAAGAGGGGGTGGTAATCGCAAGGCGGCCCGCGAAATGTTCGCCGGCGCTCGCCCGCTTTATGAGGCGGGCAAGGGCCTCGCCTTGAGGTGCGGCGAGCCAGCACGGCTCACGGCCTGCTTCAAGCAGCGCGAGGCCTGCGTGGATCGCACTGGGGTAGCGCACGGGCGTGGAGAGCTCCGGCTCGCCATTCCAAAACTCAGTGCCAAGCCAGCATGCAAGAGAGCGGTAATAGAAGCTTTCCCGGACCGCGCCGCTGGCAAGGAGGGCGGCTTCGGGAGCCGTGCCGTCCCGGCGAGCGGCGTCCGCGGCGGCGTTCAGGAGCGAATCGCCAACCCCAAAGGCGCGCAGAAATGCAAGCCCGGCGGGTAGCGCAGCCGGGCTCCATGTGTGCCGCCCGGCTTGAGGCAAAGGGAGCGCCCGCTCGAAATGGGGGGCGGAGCTGCGCAATTAAGGTGTTCCAAAAAACTCAAAGAACCAAAGCAATGCAATTATATTAAATTTTTATCAGATATCTACCGTTTTTACACTTTCGGAAGTCTGGCGGCGGGTCCGAAGGAGCGAATTGCCGCTCTGTCCAAGGCCGCGGCTAGAGGGCCCGATTGTTGAAAAAGTTCAGCTGTGCCTGCCTGAGGGCGAGAGGCTCCCGCCAGACCGGAGCGGCGGACGGTGAATTGCGGGTTATCTCTGTTCGGTGCGCGGGAGAAACACGATGAGGTCGTTCCGGTGCGCGCGGCCAAGGACCGCGCGCGCCTCCTCGTCCAAAAGATCACGGTCAATGATCGGGCCCGAGATAAGCTTCACTCTCTTTTCCCAGAGAGCGCGCTGAGATTTGAGGTCCTCAAGCTCATTTCGCAAGGCCGCGAGCTTTCGCTCGTACTCATCCTTGGTCTTAAGGCCCCGCTCGCCATTGAGCGCGTGCCAGATGAAATACCCCCCGATCGAGCCGGAGATGCAATAGAGCGCCAAAGGGTAGAGAATGCTGCGCAGGCGCTTCGATGTGACCATGCCCAAGCATAGCTGCGATGAGGTTACCAAGCCGTAAACTTGCGCCCGCAGCCGAATTCGCAAGGGCCGCCGGGCGCCGCTCCCCGGCCCGGGATTGAGCCAAACCCTAAACGGGTATCCCCTGCGCCTTAGCGAATTTCCGCAACTTCTCGCGCAGGGGCTGGGCGCCCCGCGCTTCTTCGATAAGATGCAGTACGTACTTTTCTGCAACTTGGAGGTGGGTTGCCAGTACCATGGCCTTAACCGGGCCAATCGATGCAGCCGACATCGAGAGCCCCCGGTAGCCAATGGCGAGCAGCGCCAGAGCCTCGAGCGGATTGCCGCCGATCTCGCCACACAGCGTCAGGGGCGTTTTGTGGACGCGGGCGGTATCTGCGATCTGTTTCAGCGCCTTGAGGAAGGGCCCCGACAGCGGGTCGAAGCGCTCGGCGACCCGCTTGTTCTCCCGGTCCACGGCATAAACATATTGGAAGAGGTCGTTCGAACCGACTGAAAGGAAATCGGCCTGCTGGCAAGCCGCTTCAAGCTGCCACAGCATGGAAGGCACCTCGATCATGATTCCGAGTTTCAGGGCCGACGGCGGCGCGCGCCCATGCTGGCGCAAATAGGCAATTTCGTTTTCGACGAACGCTTTTGCGATCTGAAACTCTTCGATCGCGGCAATCATGGGAAACATGATGCTTATCTCGCGCCCGGAGCCTGCCCGCAGCAGAGCGCGCAATTGCGAGCGCAAAAGTCCAGGACGGTCAAGGCCGATACGGATGGCGCGCCAGCCAAGCGCAGGATTTTCTTCCTCGACCTTCGCCATGTATGGCAAGACTTTGTCCGAGCCGATATCGAGCGTGCGGAACGTAATCGGCTTGCCGCGCGCCGAATCGAGCGCGGCTTTATAGAGCGCCTCCTGCTCGTTCATTTTCGGCAGCCGCGGAGCGAGCATAAATTGAATCTCAGTGCGGAAGAGTCCCACCGACACGGCCCCGGTTTCCGCAAGATGAGGCAGATCGACGAGCATGCCGGCGTTCATATGGAGATCGACCGCGACTCCATCCTTGGTGACGGCCGGGAGGTCGCGCAGCTTTTCGTATTGCGCCGCCTTTTTAGCTCGCAGGCGCGCCTTCTCGGCATAAGAGCGCTCGACATCGGCGGGCGGGCGCAGATGCACATCGCCTGTCGCGCCGTCGGCGATCAGCGCATCGCCAGGTTCGACGAGACTAACGATATTGGGGACATTGCCAACAGCAGCGATGCCGAGTGCCCGTGCGACAATGGCCACATGGCTTAACGCGCCCGACTCCTCAAGAATGAGTCCGCGAAGGTTATTGCGGTCGTATTCGAGGAGCGCAGCAGGCCCCATGGCGCGCGCCACGATGATCGAGTTCTGCGGCAGGTCCTGATGGGCGGCCACAAAGTCGATCCCGGTCAGCTGATGCAACAGGCGGTTCGCTAGATCGTCGAGATCGTGCAGGCGCTCGCGAAGATAAGGCTCCGTCTGGCGCTGGAGCTTCGCGCGCGTGTCGTTTTGCACGCGCTCGACAGCGGCCTCCGCAGTCAGGCCGCTCGCAACGGCCTCCCGGAGTCTGCGCACCCAGCCTTGATCGTGGGCGAATAGCCGGAACGTCTCCAAGACTTCACGATGCTCGCCGGGGCCAATATTGCCGTTTTCGATCAGGCGGTCGATCGAGTGGCGCAAGGCTTCGATTGAATTCTCGAGCCGCTCCATCTCTTTTTTGATGTCCTCGGCGACGATCTGTTTGACGATAATCCTCGGTTCATGCAGCACCGCATGGCCAAGGCCGACGCCGTCGGCCACCGGCGTTCCCCGCAAGGCGAGCGGGCCGCGGAACGCAATGTCCTTGCCAGGCCCTGCGAGCGACTGCAGCTCGCCCGAAGCGATCATTTCGGCGAGCAGCATCGCCACCGTCTGGAGCGCTTCGATCTCTTCTTCCGAATAGGTGCGCCGCGCCTTGTTTTGAACGACGAGCACCCCGAGCGTGTTACCGCCGCGCAAAATCGGCACTCCCAAGAACGAAGAGTAAATCTCCTCGCCTGTCTCTGGGCGGTACTGGAAGGCTGGATGGAGCTGGGCGTCGGCGAGCGCTAGGGGCTCGGCAGTCTCAGCGATGAGCCCGACGAGTCCTTCGCCCTTGCGAAGCGTGGTGAGGTGGACGGCTTCCCGGTTCAGGCCCTCCGTCGCATAGAGCTCGAGGCTGCGGTCAGAGCGCAGCACATAAACCGAGCAGACCTCCGCAACCATATTGGCGGCGATATGCACGACGATCTTGTCGAGCCGGGCCTGCGGGTTCACCGGCTCCGCCATCACCTCGCGCAGGCGGCGCAGCAGCAGGCGGGGGCCGCCAAGCGTGCCGAACATGGGCGTTACCGTTCTCTGGCCTTAGAGCTTCGCATTTCTTCTGCAGACAAACTTCGAACCAACGGCCAAGCCTGCCCGTTCAGGCAACTATTTCAACCGCCCAAAGTTTCAGCGCCCCCGGAAAACCGGCCCCTAGGCCGGCGCACCCCGCCGCCGGGCTGCTTCTGCCGGATTGGGCCAAGCCCAGTCCGTTACCGGCCCACAATCCTGCACCTTAACAATAGGACTGTTGATAGCATGCATAATAGCCCATGGACGCAAACGATTTAAGCCGCCCTCCCGGGCTGCCCGCGGGCCGTGCAAGAAATGCGCCCATCCAACCGACCGCTGCCGCCCCGCAGCAACCTGGGCCCGCTCAGGCCTTGTCCAAACCGTAAAGGCTGTGCAGCGTCCTGACGGCAAGCTCCGTGTAGGCTGCGTCAATCAAGACGGAGAATTTGATCTCGGACGTGGTGATGGCGCGGATATTGATCCCCTTCTCGGCGAGCGCCTTGAAGGCGCGCGCCGCGACGCCCGCATGGCTGCGCATTCCGACGCCAATCGCCGACACTTTGACCACGTCGTTCGCGCCCTGAAGGCTCGCAAAGCCGATCCTCGGCTGCGCGTCCTGCAAGATCTTTTGTGCGCGCGCGAACTCCGCGGAAGGCACTGTGAAGGTGATGTCGGTGACGCCCGAGTCTTCGGAGGCCACCTGAATGATCATATCGACATTGATATTTGCCTCGGCGAGCGGCATGAAAATGGCTGCGGCAATTCCCGGCCGGTCCGCAACGCGCCGCAAGGTGATCTGCGCCTCATCGCGCGAGAATGCGATGCCCGTGACGACTTGGCTCTCCACGATGTCCTCCTCGCTGCAAATGAGAGTGCCTTGGTTCGAGTTGTCCGGATCGTCGAACGAGGAGCGGACGAAGGTCTTGACCTTGTGGATCATGGCGAGCTCGACCGAGCGCACCTGGAGTACCTTGGCCCCGAGCGAGGCCATCTCCAGCATTTCTTCGAAGGCGATCCTCTCAAGCCTCCGGGCCTTGGGCACGATGCGCGGGTCGGTCGTATAGACCCCGTCGACATCCGTATAGATATCGCAGCGGTCCGCGCCAATCGCCGCTGCGACCGCCACGGCGCTCGTATCCGACCCGCCGCGGCCGAGCGTGACGAGGCGCCCGGTTTCCTTGTGCAGCCCTTGGAAACCGGTGATCACGGCCACTTCTTTTCGCTTGCCGAAGCCGTCGAGCAGAGCAGTGGCGCCGATCTGCTTGATCCGGCCCGACCCATGGTCATCTGTCGCAAGGATGGGAATTTGCCAGCCTTGCCAGGACCGCGCCGGAATGCCCATATCTTTAAGGACAATGGCAAGGAGCCCGGCCGTCACCTGCTCGCCCGAGGCGACGACGCAGTCATATTCGCTTTTATCGTAGAGGTTCGCCGCCTCTTCGCACCAGCCGACAAGCTCATTGGTCTTGCCGGCCATGGCCGAAACCACAACCGCGATCTCGTGCCCGGCCGCCTGCTCGCGCGCCACATGCCTTGCAACATTACGGATACGGTCTATGTTTGCGACCGACGTGCCGCCGAATTTCATCACAAGCCGGGACATCGGCCGGACGCCTCCAGGTGGGGTGCCGATTGTTGGGATTGAGCGGCGCCGGAGCAGCGCTGCCGCGCATACATGCAAAGGCCCGCGCTGCAAGTCAACGGGAATTCGCCATGACAGCCAGCGCAAAGCTTGAGCGCGGCACGACGGTTGACCCCGGCGAGGTCGAGCGTTTCGGCCGGCTGGGCGCAGAGTGGTGGGACCCCAAGGGGCCGATGCGCGCGCTCCATAAGCTCAACCCCGTCCGGGTTGGCTATGTGCGCGAACTTCTCTGCCGATTTCTGACCATCGAAGGCAAGCCGCTCGATTGTCGCCCGGATCGCCCGCTCGATGGCGTTGCCATGCTCGATATCGGATGCGGCGCGGGACTCCTCGCAGAACCGCTCGCCCGCCAAGGCGCGCGCATGACGGCGATCGACCCGTCGCGGCCCAATATCGAGGTCGCCAAGGAGCACGCCGCGAAAGCCGGGCTTGAGATCGATTACCGCTGCACAAACGCGGAGGCGCTTGCCCGAGAGGGGGCGAAGTTCGATGCCGTTCTCGCGATGGAGGTGATCGAGCATGTGCGCAATGTGCGGCTCTTCGTGAAAGAGGCCGCGGCGATGGTGAGGCCCGGCGGCATGCTATTTGCCGCAACGCTCAACCGCACCTGGAAGAGCTTTGCGTTCGGACTGGTTGCCGCCGAATATGTCCTGGGCTGGGTGCCGCGCGGGACGCACGACTGGAATCATTTTATTACGCCGGAAGAGCTTGCGGCCCACCTTCGCGGCGAGGGGCTGCGCATCAAAGATGAGACCGGGGTGAGCTACGATCCATTGCGCGGGCGCTGGCGGCTCTCCCGCGATATGGATATCAACTATATGATCGCCGCCCAGAAGCCTGGGTGAGAATGGGCTTAAAGATTGGCCTTTCCGCGGTTTCCATGGGCTTCACTCTGCGACGGCGGCGGACTCGCTCGGCGCGGCGGTTGCCGCCGCCCGATTTGCCGCCTTTCTTTTGGCGGCAGCCGTAAGCGAAGGAGACAGATATGTCGACGCGCAGATGGACATCGCATAGGGCGATAGGATCGTTTTCAGTATCAATGGTGAGATCTGCGCTGGTGTATGGCTAACTGGCCGCAATGAGTCTGGATGCCCGGCTCGAGGCCGGGCATGACGGCTGCCCTCTGAGATCATGGCGTGATACGAGCGAGAAGAGCCGGGGCAGGATGGCAAGTTCATCTGATGAGCTGTAAGGCTCCGGCGCTTGCCGGACGAAAAAAGTTCACGGGAAGCTTTTTGGTAAGGACCGGGCGCTTCGAAAAAGCACAAACGCCTTCCCCCTGCTAAACGCAGCGCATGAACTACCGCCACGAGTTCCACGCCGGCAATTTCGCAGACGTGTTCAAACACCTCGTCCTCAGCCGCGTTCTGCTCTATCTTTGCCTGAAGCCCGCGCCGTTCCGCTATCTCGATACGCATGCCGGGAGCGGGCTTTATGATCTCTCCCGCGAAGAGGCAGCTAAAACACAAGAGTGGCGCACCGGCATTGGCCGGCTCCTGAAAGCCGCGGCCCCGCCGAAGGTCAAGGAGATCATTGGGCCCTATGTGCGGATTGCCGCACCGCACATCGGGGAGGTGGCTCCGCATTATCCCGGCTCGCCCTGGATCGCGAAGGCGCTTCTGCGGCCCCAAGACAAGATGCTGCTTTGCGAGCTTCACCCGCGCGCCTTTGCGGATCTCAAGGCTGTTTTCCGCTCCGAGACGAGGACCAAGCTCTTTGAGATGGACGGCTATATGGGGCTTTGCGCCTTCGTTCCGCCCGTCGAGCGGCGCGGGCTTGCTTTGATCGATCCGCCCTTCGAGCAGCCGGACGAATTCGAAAGAGCGTTTAGAGCTATCAAAAAGGCTTGGCGGAAATGGGCCACCGGCATTTACATGCTGTGGTATCCGGTCAAGGATCCCGCAGCCGCGGAGGCTCTTGCGCGCGCCTTTGCCAAGGATGGCCTCAAGCGCGTTTTGCGCCTTGAGCTTCAGGTTGATGCGCCAGAGCCGGAGCGTCCCCTTTCGAGATGTGGAATCATCATCGTCAATCCGCCCTACCGCCTCGAAGCCGAAGCAAAGGTCTTGCTGCCTTGGCTCGCGCAAACCCTCGGGTCCGGCAAAACTGGTTTTATCTCGGAGTGGCTAGCCGAAGAATGATCGAACGCAGCATGGACCTTCCGCCGAGGGTGCGAGAAGGCGGTCAAAAGACAATTGAGGCCTAGGCGATGCCAATGCCTGCTCAGACCTTCGAAGTCGGCGAAGAGGAAGAGGGCATGCGGCTTGACCGCTGGCTCAAGCGGCGCATGCCAGCGCTTGCCCTCTCGCATCTTTATAAGATCGTGCGCACGGGGGTGGTCCGGGTTGATGGCGCACGGGCCAAAGAGGCGATGCGGCTTGTGAAGGGCCAGCGCATCAAGGTGCCGGCGCTCGACCTGCCGCCGCCTGTCTCGCGCACAACGAAAGTCTCGGACGAGGATTTGCGCGCGTTGCGCGAGATGATCCTTTTCGAGGATCGCGATCTTATGGTCCTCAACAAGCCCTTCGGTTTGGCCGTGCAGGGCGGCTCGGGCATGAAGCGCCATATCGATGGCATGCTCGAAGCACTGCGTAACGAGCGTGGAGAGCGGCCGGTGCTGGTGCACCGGCTCGATCGCGATACCTCAGGCGTTTTGCTGATTGCCAAGACGCGCAAAATGGCGGCCGGGCTTGGCGAGATTTTCCGCTCGCGCCAGGCAAAAAAGATTTATTGGGCCGTGGTCGAGGGCGTGCCAAAGCCCGCGCAAGGGCGGATCTCCCTTTACCTTGCCAAGGGCGAGGGCATGGGTGAGACGAGGACGCCGCGCCGTGACGGCGAAGAGGCCGCAAAGATCGAAAAGGTGCGCATTGCCCGCCATGGCGAAGAGGACGCCCGCCATTCGCTGACCTATTATGCCGTGGTGGATAAGGCGCCGCCGCGGCTTTCGTGGGTGTCACTTAGGCCCGTGACAGGACGCACGCATCAGCTTCGCGCCCATATGGAGGCGATCGGCCACCCGATCATTGGCGATCCCAAATATGGCGCGAGGCCCGGAAACGATCCGCGGCGCACTGATCCGCTGCGCAACATCCCGGAAGAAATCGAGCGCAAGCTCCATCTCATGGCCCGCAGGCTTGTTCTGCCGCATCCGCGCGGAGGCATGCTCGATGTAACCGCGCCGCTCCCGCCGCACATGCAGCGCACATTCGATTTCTTCGGCTTCGATGCGACGCGCTATGACCTAATTGAGAGCGCGCCTGAATGATTGCTTCACCTCGGTGCAGCCGGAGCAGGACCTGCGGCTTTTCTCTTGCGGGGCTGCTCTGCTGAGCGGGCTTCTGCAACTTTCGCCAAAAGCCGCAGCGCATCTTTCGCGGCATATCCGGCTTCATCGTTGTCGAAGTAGCAGTAAACGTCGAGGCCCGATGCCTGCCAAGCGAGCATGCGTTTAGCCCAGCCTGAGAGCGTCTTATCATCGTACTGGCCGCGATAGGGGCCATTCGGCCCATGCAGGCGCACATAGGCAAAGTCGGCCGTGATTTCTATGGGCGACTGCCGGCCGTCGAGATCATAAACGCAAAACGCCGCATTATTTTGCGAGAGCAAATCGCAAGCGTCCGGGGCAAACCAGCTCTCATCGCGGAATTCGAACGCGTAGCGAAATCCTTGCGGCAGCCCGGCCAAAAACTCTTTTAAACGTTCGCTATCAAACCGCCAATGCGGCGGCAGCTGGAAGAGAATTGGGCCGAGCTTTTCGCCGAGCGCCGTGATAGCCTCGAAGAAACGCCGTGCCGATTGTGCGGGATCTCTCAATTTCTTCATATGCGTGATGTAGCGGCTTGCCTTGCAGGCAAATATGAAATCATCCGGGGTTGCCGTGCGCCATTCGGAAAGCATCTCCCGCCGTGGCAGACGGTAGAAGGAATTATTGATCTCGACAGAGCGGAACTTGCGCGCGTAAAAGGATAAGAACTCCGCAGGACGCATGTCTTCAGGATAAAACGGGCCCGCCCAGTGGCCATAATGCCAGCCGGAGGTGCCGGCATAAATTTTTGCGCGGCGCATGAGCCGAACCTCCAAAAGCGGCCTTGTGCACAGCGCGCGCTGGCCGTGCGCCCGCTTAGCTTATTCCGCGACATCGAAAAAACAGCGCCCCGCTTTGTCTTCCATCTCAATGATCCAAAGATCCGGGTCGAAGCGCAGTTCGCAGGCAAGCTTTTCCTCGGCCTGCGAGGTTTCAATCCAAAGCTCGCGGTGGAGCCGGGCGAAGAGGCGATCAGCGCCATCTTTGAGCTCGCTTTGCGGCGCTGGCCCAAAGAGCGCCGCGGAGCCGTCGAGCCGGTCGATTTTTATGAAGATCGCGCCAGCTTCGGCGGCGCCCCGCCTGCGCAGCACGGCATAGGTTCCCTCGCTCGCGCAGCGCCTGATGTAGGCCGCAACCCAAATGTCGGCGCGCAGCCGCATGGCCTAGTGCTCGCGCTTGGCTGCGAGGCCCGGGAAAGGGCCTGCAATCGAAACTGATTCTTAAGAGCCAGCGTATCTAGGATCAAGCGTGACCAGCTGGCAAACGAAAGGCGCGCCAAGCGCCGCAATGGATTTTGATCCCGCAAGCCCCGAACTCGCGGCCCTGGCCCGGGAATGGATTGCGCATCTGTCAGGAGAGCGGCGCGTCTCCCCTCACACGCTTTCTTCCTACGCGCGTGATCTCAAGCAGCTCTTAGAGTTCGCGCCGGGGCACTTCGGCGAGCCCCTCTCGCTCGCAAAATACGCGGCGCTTGCGCCTGCGGATCTGCGCGCATTCTTGGCGGCAAGGAGGGCAAGCGGAGCAGGCAACCGTTCGCTCGCGCGCCAGCTTGCGGGCTTGCGCTCCTTCGCGCGCTACCTTGAGCGAAATGGCAAGGGCAGAGCGCTCGCCTTGGCGTCGGCGAAATTGCCAAGGGCCAGGCGCAGTTTGCCAAAGCCTCTGAGCCCGAGTGCGGCTTGTGAGATTGTGAACCCCGCCGCGCGATCCGGGGAGGCGCAGCCGCAATGGATCATTGCCCGCGATTGCGCCGTCTTGAGCTTGCTCTACGGGGCTGGCTTGCGCATCTCCGAAGCCTTGAGCCTCAGGCGGGGCGATGCGCCAACCGCCGTGGGCGATAGCCTCACGGTGACCGGGAAAGGCAAGAAGACCCGCGCGGTTCCCATTATTGCGCCGGTGCGGGAGGCGATCGAGATTTACGTCCGGCTTTGCCCATATGAGCTTGTGCCGGACGGCCCTTTATTCCGCGGTGCAAAAGGCGGTCCGCTGTCGCCGCGCATGATCCAGCTTGCGGTGGAAAAGCTGCGCGGCGCGCTCGGCCTGCCGGAAACCGCGACGCCCCATGCGCTGCGCCACTCCTTTGCGACTCATCTCTTGGAGCGCGGAGGCGATCTGCGTGCCATTCAAGAATTGCTCGGCCATGCCTCGTTATCGGCGACCCAGCTTTATACCGCGGTGGATGGCGCGAGACTCCTTGAGGCATACTATTCGGCGCATCCGCGCGCCCGGTGATCTGAGCAGGCGAAGTTCTGCCGCCGTGCAATTTGAGGATGGCGCCCTATGTGACATAAGTGCGATTTTCGGAGGACGCAGATGATCACGCGGCGCGGATTGATCGAGGCAGCAGGCGGCGCTTTCTTGGCGGGAGCCACACCGCTTCGCGCGGCCGCGAGGCAGGAAGCTAGAGGCGAAGGGCTTTTGGCCCTGTCCCCTGAGTTGCCCGCGGGCGCCCGGGAGGAAGCGGCTCTCGAAACCTTGCCGGGCAAGAAACCGCTCATCAAATTGACCAGCCGCCCGCCGAATTATGAAGCACCGTTTGCGTATCTACGTGAGCCGATCACTCCGAACGACGAGTTCTTCGTGCGCTATCATCTCGCGGATATTCCGCGAGTTGATGCCGCGGACTGGAAGCTCAGATTAAGCGGCGAGGGGCTTAAAACAGAATTAGAAATAGGTCTTGCCGAATTGAAAAGACTGCCTGCGGCCGAGGTGATCGCCGTTTGCGAATGCGCCGGAAACCGCCGCGGTCTCCTGAAGCCGCATGCGCCAGGCGTGCAGTGGGGCCACGGCGCCGTCGGCTGCGCGCGCTGGAAGGGCGCAAAGCTCAAAGAGGTGCTGATGCTTGCCGGTCTAAAAGAAGACGCGCTGGAAATCGTTTTCGATGGCGCCGACGGGCCTGTCCTCGATAAGACACCGGATTTTCAAAAGAGCCTTCCCGTGTGGAAGGCGCTCGAAGAGACAACGCTGATCGCCTATGAGATGAATGGCGAGCCGCTGCCGCATTGGAACGGCTTTCCGGCGCGGATTGTCGCGCCCGGCTGGCTTGCGACCTACTGGGTGAAGCACGTCACCGGGATTACCGCCCTCAATTGCCCGTTCGGCGGCTATTGGATGGGCGAGGCTTACCGGATTCCTGCAGGAAAAGCTGCGCTCGCGCAGCGCTTTGTTTTGCAAGAGAGAGACGGGAGCACGCCGGTGACGGAGATTGCGGTGAACGCGCTCATTACGCATCCCGAGAGCGGTGCGAACGTTCAGACCGGGCGCCCGGCCGTCATCACCGGATTGGCCTGGGATGGCGGTTACGGCATCCGCTCGGTCGAAATCTCGACGGACGAGGGCCGTACTTGGGCCGAGACGATCCTTGGCGAGGACGCCGGGGTTTTTGCCTTCCGGCGGTGGAGCCATCGCCTCGCACCGAAAGCCCGCGGCCGCCTCCCGATTTGGGCCCGCGCCACCAATAGGATCGGCCAGACTCAATCCTTGGGGCCCGCGCCGGCCGGCTCTGGGTATTATTATAATCCTGTCCAGATCCTAACTTTGGAGGCCGTGTGAGGAGGCGGGCCATGCGGCTCTTACTTGTGCTCGCGGCGTTGCTGATGCTGTCATCTTCCTCCCGGGCACAGGATCGGCCGGTTTTGCTTAAGCGCGCGCCCGGCGCCGAAGTCGCCGAGGCTCGGTGCGCCGCCTGCCACAGCCTCGACTACATTGTGATGAACTCGCCCTTTCTCGACCGGCAGCAATGGCAGGCGGAAGTAGCGAAGATGATCGATGTTTTCGGGGCGCCGATTGACGAGCCGGACGCCAAGGCGATCGTGGACTATCTTACGCGAAATTACGGGGTAGAGGCGCCGCGCTGAGGAGGGGAGCGGATTGACTTCTGTTCGAAGGATCCTAAATGCCCGTGCATAGCCGCGCGCTTGGGTTTAGCTTAAAGCGGGCAAGCGGGCTGGAGGATCCCATGTTTTCGATCGAATTCTTCGGCGCGCCTCGCGAAGGCGCTGCCCCGCCGGTGACCGACCGGATGGAAACCAATTTCACCGATCTCGCGCACACGATCACCCACGCCAAATCGCTGTTCTCGAATGTGATCGTTCAGCGCAGGCACAAAGAGCTCCCGCACGGCTTCCGCATCTTGGACGAACAGGGGGCGGAGGTGGCCCGCTGGTGCATCGACGATGAGCCAGGACTAAGGTCAGCCTGAACGCCGCGCCGGCCAGGCGCTCCTCTCGCGCAAAGCTTGCGCCGGAGGCCCGCCCGGCGCAACTCCAGCTCGTCTTTCCTTTGCGGTCCTTGCCTGCTATCCGGGTGCTCATGGCAGCCCATGCGCTCGACAATATCCGCAATTTTTCCATCATCGCCCATATCGACCACGGCAAGTCGACGCTCGCCGACCGGCTTATTCAAACGACCGGCGCGATCTCGGAGCGGGAGATGGTGGACCAAGTGCTCGACTCGATGGAGATCGAGCGCGAGCGCGGCATTACCATCAAGGCCCAGACGGTCCGCCTCGAATACAAGGCGAAAGACGGCAAGACCTATGTCTTGAACTTGATGGACACGCCGGGCCATGTGGACTTTGCCTACGAGGTCTCGCGCTGCCTTGCGGCGTGCGAAGGCTCGCTCCTCGTGGTGGATGCGAGCCAGGGTGTCGAGGCGCAGACGCTCGCCAACGTCTATCACGCGCTCGATGCAGGCCATGAGATCGTGCCTGTCTTGAACAAGATCGATCTGCCCGCTGCGGAGCCCGAGCGCATCAAGCAGCAGATCGAGGATGTGATTGGGCTTGATGCCTCCCAGGCCTTGCTCATTTCGGCGAAGACGGGGCTTGGAATCGAGGATGTTTTGGAGGCCATTGTCGCGCGCCTGCCGCCGCCAAAGGGCGACGAGAGCGCGCCGCTCAAAGCGCTTTTGATCGACTCTTGGTATGACGCCTATCTCGGGGTCGTGGTGCTTGTGCGCGTCGTCGATGGCACGCTTAAGAAGCATCAAAAGATCAAAATGATGGGCACGGGCGCCCACTACGAGGTCGATAAGGCCGGAGTCTTCCGCCCCAAAATGCAGGATGTGGAGGCGCTCGGGCCCGGCGAGGTGGGCTTCATCACCGCGCAAATCAAGGAGGTCGCCGACACGAGGGTTGGCGACACCATCACCGATGCCCGCAGGCCGTGCAGCGAGCCGCTTCCGGGCTTCAAGCCGGTGCAGCCCGTCGTCTTCTGCGGCCTGTTTCCGGTCGATGCCGCGGATTTCGCAAATCTCAGGGCCGCGATGGGACGCCTGCGCCTTAACGATGCAAGCTTTACTTACGAGATGGAGACTTCGGCTGCGCTCGGCTTCGGCTTCCGCTGCGGCTTTTTGGGGCTGCTGCACCTCGAGATCATTCAGGAGCGGCTCGAGCGCGAGTTCAATCTCGACCTCATCGCGACTGCGCCTTCGGTGGTTTATCGAATTGTGCAGCGGGACGGCACGGTTCTTGAGCTGCACAACCCCGCCGATATGCCCGATCCTGCCAGGATCGAGCGCATCGAGGAGCCTTGGATCCGCGCCACCATCCTGACGCCCGATGACTACCTCGGCTCGGTCTTAAAACTCTGCCAGGACCGGCGCGGCGTCCAAGTGGATTTGAGCTACGCAGGCAAGCGCGCGCTCGTCACCTATGACTTGCCTCTCAATGAGGTCGTCTTCGATTTTTACGACCGGCTCAAATCGATCTCGAAAGGCTATGCGAGCTTCGATTATCAGCTCACGGACTACCGGCCAGGCGATCTCGTCAAAATGTCGATCCTGGTCAATGGCGAGCCAGTCGATGCGCTCTCACAGCTCGTTCACCGCGAGCGCGCCGAGGCGCGCGGGCGCGCAATGGTCGAGAAGCTCAAGGAACTCATTCCGCAGCATCTCTTCCAGATCCCGATTCAGGCGGCCATCGGCGGCAAGATCATTGCCCGCGAGACAGTCAAGGCGCTGCGAAAGGATGTGACCGCGAAGTGCTATGGCGGCGACGTTACCCGCAAGCGCAAGCTGTTGGAGAAGCAGAAGGCGGGCAAGAAGAAGATGCGCCAATTCGGCAAGGTCGAGATCCCGCAGGAGGCGTTTATTGCGGCATTGAAGATGGAGAGCTGAGGTCTGCATATCGCGAGGAAGTGTCTCCAAGCGGCCCAGGCTCTAGTTCTCCCGTCTGAGGCAGCTCAGAAGCTGAGTTCGCTGTGCGACCCGAGCCGCACGAGTTCGAGGCTGCCATCATCACCGGGCTTGCGGTAAATCAGCACCAGATCAGGGCGCAAGTGGCAGTCCCGGAATTCCTTCCACTCACCGGTGAGCGCATGATCGAAATAACGTTGCGGCAAGGGCTCATCAGCGGCCAGCAGATTCACCGCCTCCAATAGCAGCGTGTCGAGGGCCAACTCCTGATTTTTCGCGGCGCTAATCGCGTTTGAGGCGGGCAGTGTATTTAATCTTCCGCATTCAGGCTCTTGAGGAGCTCCCTTGGTGAACCCGCGCTGGTAACCTTGCCGCGCCGCGCGGCCTTCATTGCTTCGACGGTTTCGGCGTTGGGTATCAAAGGCTCGAATGGCAGCGCCTTGTCCTTGGCAATTCGCATTATCATCAGCCGGAAGGCGTCGGACACAGTAAGACCCATGGACGCCAGCCCAGCGGCGGCCTCCTCTTTCACACGCTCATCAATCCGCGCGCGAACGACGGTCGTGGCCATGGCTTAGCCTCTCTTTGAGCTACCATGTAGCCCAAAGAGGAAGTTTTTTGACCATAGCCTGCGCGGGCACCGTCCGCGGGCATGCGGTGACTTTCTCTGCGGCATCGAGTAGCGTTGACGCTGTTTCCGGCGGCCGGGAGGGAGGCCATGCCGTGGCAAGACAGCGCTGGCGATCTGATCGCTGCAATCTATGATACCGTCATCGACACTTCGCGCTGGGAGGAGGTCGTCAGGCGCATTGTTGAGGCAACGAAATCAACGGCTGGGGCGGTCATCACCCATGAGATCAATGCGGCACACAGGACGGCGCTGTTCAATATTGATCCTGCCTACGCCGATGGCGAAGTTCTTCAGGCCGCCTACAGAACAAATCCACTTGCGGCGACGGCCCGCGCCATCGGTGCGGGCGAGGTTCGAACTGGCACTCACGTCACCCAGACGGAAAGCTTCAAGGCCTCGACATTTTACAATGAATATTTTCGGCCACAGCGATTCGCCGACGTCGCCGGGATTGGTGTTCACCGTGAGCCCAATGCGACCATCCTGTTGACCATGTATCGCTCGCCCCGTGCAATCTGGGTCGAGCCGCCCGAATGGCACCTGCTCGAGACCCTCGCGCCGCATCTGAAGCGCGCGGCGGAGCTCAACCAGCTTCTCTCCCGGACAAAGGCAATAACGGACTCGCTCGGTGCAGCGATTTCAGCCGCCGGTTTTGCCGCCTTCCTTTTAACTGAGGATTGCCATGTCCTCTTCGCCAATGCCAAGGCCGAGGCCCTCGTGCGCTCTCCTGCGAGCCTGCGTTGCGAGCGCGGGCGGCTCGCGGCCACGGCTCACGCGACTACCCTCGCACTGCAGGCGCTCGTGCGCGCGGCCGCGCGGCAGACAGACGCCGCGGGCGAGGCCGGGGGAACCACCGAGCTGCCGCGCCCAGGCTCGCAGCCGCTCATTGCCCACGTTTTCCCGATCGCGGCCAACCGTACTGTCACAATTTTTAATTCCGAAAGACCCGCGGCCGCGCTTTTCGTGATTGATCCTGCCGCTGGTTTTGACGCCGCCGCTAGGCGCTTCGCAGTTCGGTTCGGGCTCACTCCAGCCGAAAAGCGCCTTCTCGTTGAAATCGTTGCGGGTAAAGGCCTTCGCGTTGCCGCCCTCCGGCTTGGGGTTTCCAGCACAACCGCACGCACCCACGCCCAAAACATCTTCGAAAAGACCGGAACCCACGGCCAGGCGGAGCTCATACGCCGGTACTTCGAGTCCGCCATGGCTGGCCCGCTCTCTGGGGATTGAGTCTTTAACCCGGACCAGTTCGGCCGCCGTCATTCCGGCCGCGAGCCGAAGGCAAAGCGGGAAGCAATCCACCGGCAAAGCAACCCGGGTCTGGATTGCTTCGAAGCTCCGCTCCTCGCAATGACGGCCCGCCCTCATCCATTCGCACGATGCGAATTCGGAAAATGAGGATTAGGCTCCCGCTTTGCTCAGAACGCGGCCGCGGCCAGCCGGGGTTCGCGAAAAATCCTGCTTCCGGCTGCCAGCAATAAGCCGCGAAGACCAAACGCAGGAGGAACTCATGTCGAAAAGCAGGCAAATACTAACCTATGCCGCCGCGCTGCTCATCCCGGCGGGAATACTGCTCGCCATTTGGCCAAAGCTCGCGGCGAATCTCTTCGCGAACGGCGTTGGCGACCAATCCTTCATGCCGCACGGGATGTGCTATCTCTGGGTGCCGCAGCTCTATTGGATGCATCTCACCTCCGACGTCCTGATCGGAGTGTCCTATCTCGCGATCTCGTCGACGCTGATTTACCTCATCTACCGGGCCCGCGAGGACATGCCGTTCTCATGGATCTTCGTGGCCTTCGGGGTCTTCATCCTTGCCTGCGCGGGCACTCACTTCATGGGGGCATGGACGATCTGGAATCCGACCTATTGGCTCGCAGGCTATGTGAAGCTCCTGACGGCGGCGGCTTCAGTCGCAACCGCCGTGGTGCTGCCTTTCCTCGTCCCGCAAGTTTTGCGGCTCATCAAGGCCGTGAAGCTCTCGGAAGAGCGCAGAGTCCAGATCGAGCGCACCCAGCCGAGCCCTGCGGAATGAAACTCAAGCAATCCTGAAGTCCTGGCCGGGCGTGACGGCATCCATGCGGCTTCTCGCCAGCCGGCCCCGGCGAGCGCTCAAAACCGGTACCAAAGGCCCAAGATGGGTCCGAGCTCGCGCCCCGCGTTTCTCCCGGCCACGGTCATGAAGCCGCCAATCTGAAGCGACCATTGCGGTGCAAGATCGAACACGGCGCTCGGCAGCAGCTTCGTCCAGGACGTGTGCCCGAACTGAGCTGAGCCATTGGTAATTGAAATGACTCCCTGCAGCATGAGCAGGATGCGTGGCGCCGGACGTACGCCGGCCGTGAGGTCGATGCGCCATTCCCCCGGCTGGCCGCCGGTGTAGAAACGGTAGCCGAGCTGCGCTTCGGCGAAACCTTCCATGCCCAAGATGACGCAGTTGCGTCCGGCCATGCCCCTGATGTCGAAGGATGTTGTGCGGTGCACAGCGAAAGGCCCGAGGGAGTCAGCCAGCGAGGCGCCGGGCGTGCGCACCCCGGCTTGCACCGAAATAACCGCATTATCGGAGCGGAAGAGCCCCACGCGCGCGGCAAGCTCGCTCTCGCCAACGCCGTTGTAGGACTGCCCCGGCGGCGGATTGCTGATGCGGTCGTAAGCGGGCGAGGCAACGAGCGTCAGCCAATTCGTAACGCCGTACTCGATATAGGTGCCGAGCTCGAATTTCTTGTAGGACGGCAGCGGCCGGAGGCGGCCCTGTTCGTCGAAGAAGCGGTTGGAGTCGGAGAAGGCGGAATAAACGATGACCTGGCCTTCTCCCGGAGGCATGAGCCACGCGCCCGCCTGCGCCGCCGTGATCCTGAAGGCAGCAATTGCCGCCGCGGCGAGCAGGGGGAGACGAGAAAGACGCGGACCGCGCAAGGCCTTGCCCCTTCCCGCGGCGGGGAGCCGATAAGTATCTAGATTTCAAAAACAGCTGTTCATAATTGCCAGCCATATTCTAGCCGCATTGTTGGGGGTCTCAATGCAATGCGCTCGATTTTTTTGCTTTGTGGCCGCGAGGCCTCATCAGGACCAGCTGCCCCCTTGCCTTGACGGCGGGCTTAATCCCTCGCTAGGGCGCGCTCTGGCCCAAAGAACCGTTCACCGGCGCCGGGATTGCCCCCTCTGCCGCAGGCGCCACGGCCAGATGCGATAACCTCTCTAGGCGTTTTTGCGGGAGCGGATCCATTCTCCGCCGCTTCAATCCATCGAAAGGAACGATCGGGCGCGTGACTCATCTGGTGCGTGGCTTGGCTGACATTGCAGGCAATTACCGGGTCATCTTGAGCGACGTCTGGGGTGTTATCCACAACGGAATTGTGGCGTTCGACAAGGCGGCAAACGCGCTCATCCGTTTCCGCGAGCGTGGCGGAAGGGTCGTTCTCATCACGAACTCACCTAATCCGGGCGGGAGTGTGAGGGCGCAGCTCACCCGGCTTGGTTTTTCTTCGAAGGCCTTCGACGCGATCGTTTCTTCCGGAGATCTTACGGCCGCGGTGCTCGCTCAGCGTGCGGACGAAGCCGTCTTTCACCTTGGCCCCTCAGACGAGACGGCGCTCTTTGAGGAGGCCGCGGCCCTTTGCGGCCGGGCGCCGGCCCGCGTGCCGCTGAAACAGGCGCACTTTGTCCTTTGCACCGGGCTCGTTGACCCCTGGCGCGAGGCTCCCGCCGATTATGATGCTGTCCTTGCGGCTATGCGGGCCCGGAACTTGGAGTTTCTCTGCGCCAACCCCGACATCGTGGTCGAGGATGGCGGCAAGCTCTTCTACTGCGCGGGGGCGCTCGCCGAGCGCTATGTGCAAGCCGGAGGCAAGGTAACTCAGCTTGGCAAGCCTTTTGCGCCGATCTACGCCCGGGCGCTCGAACTTGCGCGGACTGCGGGCGGCGAGCGCCTCCTGCGGGAAGAAGTGCTTGTGATCGGCGATGCGATGCGCACGGATATCCAAGGCGCTCATCGCGAGGGCTTGGCGAGCCTCTTCGTCACCTCAGGCATTCACCGCGAGGAGCTTCATGGGAGCGGGCAGGATGCCGAGCTCAATGCCGCAGCCTTCCGGCAGTTCCTTGAAACTTCGCACTTTGTCCCCGGCTACGCCATTGCCGAGCTCGCGTGGTGATGTCCTCATCGAGCGCCGGTCTATCGTCCAGACGGGGCTCTGCTCCTCATCCGGTTTATCCCCATCCAAAGCTTTGGCTGCGAGGCTCTTGCGGCGGGCGCGACTCGCCGGTAATTGAGGCCGGTCCGCCGCCTCAATTGCCGCCTCTCGCTGCCCTGCGCTGTCTTGAAGCTGCAAGTTTTTTTTCTTATGGTGGCCGCGCGGCGGAGAGATCTGCGGCTGATTTCTCTGCCCAAGCATCGTTGGGTTACCCTTCGCGATCCGAATACGCGCCGTCCAGGGTGCCGCCCGGGCATGGTGGCGGCGGGGGGTCCGCAGTTCGGCCCGGCCATCCGTGCATTCCGGAGAGCGATGAAGCGCATCGTTGACTTTATCTGGCCGGTAATTGGCATTGTGGCGGTGACCGCCTCTGTTTGGCTCCTGCACCGCGAATTCAAGGGCGCGGCGGTTGGGCCGGAGGTTTGGGAGCATCTCAAATCCATTCCGGCCTCGCGCTACTTCTTGGCGTTCTTATCGACGCTCGTCGCCTACGGGGCGCTTGCCTGGTACGACCGGATCGCGCTGCTCCATTTAGGCGTGAAGCACATCTCCTGGGTTTTCATCGCCCTATGTTCTTTTACGACCTACGCGCTTGCCCACAATATTGGGGCAAGCGTCGTCTCCGGCGGAGTTGTCCGCTACCGCGCCTATCATACAAAGGGCCTAACCGCAGCCCAGGTCGCGGTTCTCGTAGCCGTCACCTCGTTGACGTTCGCGCTCGGGACCGTGCTCCTTGGCGGCCTCATCTCCATCTTTGAACCTAAAGAGCTCGGCCGCTTTCACGGCATGCTGCCGGCCAGCCTGCGTTTCCTTACCGACCCGGCCATGGCCCGCATGGCCGGCGCCGTTTTCCTGACCGCCATTGCAATCTATGTGGCGGGCTCTATTTTCCGTTTTAAGCCTTTGATCATTAAGGGATTCAGGCTCGAATACCCGCGTTTAGAGGTGACCATCCGGCAGCTCATCGTGGCACCCCTTGAGCTCCTTGGAGCCGCCGGAATCATTTACTTCGCTCTGCCGGAGTTGAACAATCCAGGCTATTTCGTCGTGCTCGGGGTGTTTATCTTCTCGTTTTCCGCCGCGCTTTGGTCGAACGCGCCCGGCGGCATCGGCGTTTTCGAATGGTTCTTCATCAGCGCCATGCCCGAGATGCCGAACACGCATGTTCTTGCGGCCTTGCTCGTCTTCCGCATCCTTTATTTGCTCGTACCTTTTTGCCTTTCGATCTTTGTCGTCATTATCTTTGAGCGCAACCGGCTCGAAGAGGTGCTCCATCATCATGACGAGGAGCAGCCGCCGGCGGGCGGCGAGCACGTCCGGGCCCCCTAAGAGTACCGGGCACGCGGGGTTGAGTCTTGGCCGCGCCAGGCTTAAGCATGGCGCCGAGAGAGGCACCCGGAGGCGAGAGAAAATCGAATGAGGCGGCGCAATCGAATGCTCGAGGCTTTGCTTGTTGCCGCCGTGGCAGCGCTCTCCTCAGCGCACCCCAGTTTGGCGGCAGAACCCAGCTTTATCCCCTGGCCCGCCGGAGTTCCCTGCTCGGCAGGCGCGCCCTTTTGGGCGCCGCCTCTGCCAACCGCGGGCGATCTGCCTTGGCGCTCGGTGTGGCTCGGCCATTTTTCCGGCGGCAGGCCTTACCTCGATTGCTGCGGGGTCAAGCTCGTCGATTGGCGCGATGAAAAAGTTTGCTTCCCGGCAAGACGCGCATGCCAAGTATGGATCAAAGAAATGCGCCGCCACTATCATCAGCCAGAAGGCTATTGGACGTGCCTCATCTTGCGCTGATGCGATTGACAGGCCGGCCGAGTCTGGCCCGCCTTAAGCTTTGTGGAGCGGCTCATGTTTGATGCCCTAAAACGCTTCGTTGCTGAGGTAGCGGGCGCTGAACCGGCGAGGCCTTTTGCCGAGGAGGACTACCGCCTTGCGGCGGCAGCCTTGCTCGTGCACGTCGCCAATGCGGATGGCCTCTGTTCGGCGGCCGAGCAGAGCCGCCTACGAGCCCTCATTGAGGAGCGCTTTGGCGTTGGCGAGAGCGAAGCCGCCGAGCTTGCAGCGCTTGCCGAGCAAAGGGATCGGCGGGCGATTGACTTCTACGAGTTCACGAGCATTCTCAAGCGCGCGCTCGATCATGGCGGGCGTTTGAAGGTCGTCGAGATGCTCTGGGAAATCGCCTTTGCCGACGGCGCCGTTCATGAGCTTGAAGAAAACACGATCTGGCGCATTGCCGAGCTTTTGGACGTGCCTTCGCGTGAAAGGATCTTTTTGCGTCAGAAAGTCGCCGCGAAAGCGCCGACTCTGCCGCAGTAAGGCAGACCTTGGCGGGCGGAGCGAATTAGGCGGCGGCTGTGGCCTTTTATCCTTGATCCTCCGGCTTTGAACCCGTAATTTAAATTGTCTCGCGCTTGCATAAGAAGGGCTCGTGCCCTCAAGCCGCTACTGCATTTCAATGCTGAAATTGCCAGAAGGACCCGCTCCCGCGCGCAAGGTCCTCATTGTCCTGCATCATAAGGATTCGACCTCTGGGCGTCTGGGGCGCCTGCTGCGCCGGCAAGGCTACGGCCTCGACTGCCGCCGTCCTCCCTATGACGATCCGCTCCCTAAGACGCTCAAAGACTATGCCGGGGTCATTATCTTTGGCGGCTCGATGAGCGCCAATGACCAGCACGCTTGGATCCGGCGCGAGATCGGCTGGATCGATGTGCCACTCAAAGAAAAGGTTCCATTCATCGGCATCTGCCTTGGCGCGCAAATGCTCGCTCGCCATCTTGGCCACCGGGTTCAGCCTCATGCCGAGGGACGAGTCGAAATCGGCTACTACCCCGTCCGGCCGACCGACTACGGCCAGCGTTTGTGCGAATGCCCATTTCCAGGGCACGTTTATCAATGGCACCGCGAGGGATTCGACCTCCCCCGCGGGGCATCGCTGCTTGCCGAGGGCGAGGATTTTGAGGCGCAGGCATTCCGCTACAATGAAAGCGCCTATGGCTTTCAATTCCACCCCGAGGTGACGTTCTCTACCCTGTGCCGCTGGGCGCTCACCACCCGCAGGCGTCTCGTTGAACCCGGCGCCCGTCCGCGCCACCGTCACTTCGAGGGCTGGATCAGGCATGACGCGGCTGTCGCGCGCTGGTCGAAGGCGTTTCTTGCCCGTTGGATCGGCCCTTTGCCGCGATAGCGCTAGTCTGCCGGCGCAAATTCCTTCGCTTTGCGCCTAGCAAACCGGCCTTCCGCTACTAACTACGCCGGGCATGGGGACCACGCGAAAAGGAAACGCGTCATGCCAATCTTTATCACCCAAGGCCGGTACACGTCCGACGCGCTCAAAGGCATGGCGGCCAATCCGGAGGACCGGGAGAAAGCGGTCGCCGATTTGATGGAGAAGGCGGGCGCAAAGCTCCGCGCCTTCTATTTCACCTTCGGCGAATATGATTTCTTGTCGATCAGTGAGGCGCCAAACGAGGAAGTGATCGCCTCCGCCCTCATCGCGGGCGCAGCCTCGGGCGGCGTCTCTCACCTCAAGACGACGATTGCGATGAGTTCCGGTCAGGCCATGAAGGCGTTCCGGTCGGCCGGTGCGCTCGCTCAGACCTTCAAACCCGCCGGCCGGTCTTAGCACCGGGGCCTGCGCGGCGGCGTGCTGCGGCACTGATCCGGCAAAGAACAAGGTCCAAGTCTCCGGCCGCATCACGCCAAGAGCGACGATAAGAAAGAGCATTGGCAGGTCGAGGAAGTGAGTGAACGCCGGCACGAGCCCGCCGCGAGCCCGTCGAAGCTCGGCTGTCACATGGTCCGCCACCAGCGCCGCGCGCATGAGGCGGCGCAGCCGCATGAAATAGAGGCGCGTGACCCGTGCTGCCCTCAACGAACTCGTGCCGATTAATGTCGTTTGATGCCGCCCCGCACGTTTTGGCCTTTAGGAGGTGTTCATTGTCCTATCGGCGGCGGATTCCACGAGGCGGGCTCACGCTAGACCGCGACATTGTCAATGAGCCTTGTCTTGCCGAGCCGCGCGGCGGCGAGAAGCCGCAATGGTCCCTCGCTCAGCGAATGGATTGGCGCGAGAGTATCCGCGTGGCGCGCCTCGAAATAGTCGGTGGCAAAATCCGCCGCAGCAAGCGCCGTCCGGCCTGCTTGCAGCGCTACGCTGATCGCGGCGCCCGCCCTGATCTCGCCCGCGCACCTGGTGAGCGCCGCAAAAAGCTGCGGCGCGGCGGCCCGCTCTGCAGGCGATAAATAGACATTGCGCGAGGACATGGCGAGGCCGTCCGGCTCGCGCACCGTTGGCGCGTTGATGATCCTTGTCTCGAAGTCGAGATCGCGCGTCATGCGTTCGATGACTTTGAGCTGCTGATAATCTTTCTCGCCAAAGATCGCCGTATCCGGGCGGCAGATGTTCAAAAGCTTCGCCACGACAAGCGCGACACCCGCAAAATGCGCCGGGCGGAAACGGTCCTCAAGCCCGGCCGCCGCTGGACCGGCGATCATGATCGAGGTCGCAAAGCCAGGACGGTAGATTTCTTCAATGCTTGGCGCGAAGACCAGATCTCCTCCCGCTTCTTCGAACATAGAGAGATCGGTTTCGAGCGAGCGCGGATAAGCAGCAAAATCTTCGGATGGAGCAAACTGCGCAGGATTGACGAAAATCGAGAGGATGACGCGCCGGGCCTGCTCTTTTGCTTCTTCTACAAGCGCGATGTGGCCGGCATGGAGCGCGCCCATCGTCGGCACGAGGGCGATTGTATCGCCCGCCCGCCGCCACGCGGCAAGCTCGCGCCTAAGCGGCGCGATCTCCCGGACAAGACAGGGGCGGGAGCGTGAGCGAATCATCAGCTGCCCCGGGAGGCGCAATAGCCAAGCTTAAGGAAGCGATGGCCGCGGCCATTATGGACATTGGCGCTGCATCAAGCTAATCCCGGGCCGGTGACCGTTGGGAAAGAGGCTCATGGCCGATTCGATCAGCGCCGATTTAGCTTCGAGCGCGCTCCTTTATCATCGCACGCCGCGGCCCGGCAAGCTGGAGATCACGCCCTGCAAGCCGCTCGGGACTCAGCATGATCTCTCTCTTGCTTATTCGCCGGGCGTTGCGGCAGCTTGCGCGGCGATTGCCGGCGATGCCAACGAGGCCGCGGCGCTCACCGTGCGCCAGAACCTCGTCGCCGTCATCACCAACGGCACCGCAGTCCTGGGGCTTGGCAGCATCGGCCCGCTCGCAGCCAAGCCGGTGATGGAAGGCAAGGCGGTTCTCTTCAAAAAATTCGCGGACATCGACGTCTTCGATATTGAGATCGCCGAGACCGATCCTGACCGGCTTGTCGAGATAATTGCCGCTCTCGAGCCGACGTTCGGCGGCATCAATCTCGAGGACATCAAGGCGCCGGAGTGCTTCGAGGTCGAGCGCAGGCTCCGCGAGCGGATGACAATTCCGGTCTTCCACGACGATCAGCACGGCACGGCGATTATCGTTGGCGCGGCCCTGCTCAACGCGATGCAGCTGACCAGCAAATCCCTCAGCGATGTCAAGATCGTGACCTCAGGCGCGGGAGCTGCCGCTCTCGCGTGCCTCGATTATTTGGTGCTCCTCGGCGCAAAGCGCGAGAACATTTTCGCCACTGACATCGAGGGCGTCGTTTATCGCGGCCGCAAAGCCTTGATGAACCCGTATATCGAGGGTTACGCAAAGGAGACCGCAGCGCGCACGCTCGAAGAGGTCATCGGCGGAGCCGATGTTTTCCTTGGCCTCTCCGCGGGCGGCGTGTTGAGGCCTGAGATGGTGAAGAGGATGGCCAAGCGCCCGCTCGTCATGGCCCTTGCCAATCCGACGCCCGAGATCGAGCCCGAGGCGGCGAGGGCCGCGCGCCCCGATGCTCTCATCTGCACCGGCCGCTCCGATTATCCCAATCAGGTCAATAACGTCCTTTGCTTTCCCCATATTTTCCGCGGCGCGCTCGATGCCGGGGCCACCACCATCAACGATGCCATGAAACTTGCCGCAACGCACGCGATCGCAAAGCTTGCCCACGAGCCGCCCTCGGATGTCGTGGCTGCCGCGTATGGAGGCGAGGCGCGCAATTTCGGCAAGGGGAGTCTTATTCCGTCGCCCTTCGATCCGCGTTTGATTTTACGTATCGCTCCGGCAGTCGCAAAGGCTGCAATGGAAACAGGTGTTGCCCGAAAGCCAATTGCAGACTTTGGCCTTTATAAGGAGCAGTTACTCCATTTCGTGTCGCGCTCGGGCTTCATCATGAAGCCTGTGATGCAGGCGGCGAAGGCGCGCCCAAAACGGGTTATTTATGCGGAAGGCGAGGACGAGCGGGTGCTGCGCGCAACCCAGACTGTTGTCGAGGAGGGGATTGCAAGACCCATCCTCATTGGGCGGCCAGAGGTGATCGAAGCGCGGCTCAAGCAGTTTGGGCTTTCGATCCGCGCCGACAAAGAATTCGAGCTCCTCAATCCAGAGAGCAATCCGCGCTATGAGGAGTATGTCGCATCGTGCCTCGATGCTGCAGGCCGGCGCGGCATCACGCCGGAAGCCGCGCGCACTTTGGTGCGCACCAATTCGACGGTGATTGCCGCCGTTGCTGTGCAGCGCGGTGATGCCGACGCAATGCTGTGCGGGCTCGACGGGCGCTTTAATCCGCGCCTGCACTACATCAAGGACATCATCGGCCTTGTCCCGGGCGCCACCGATCTCTCCGCGATGTGCCTCATGATCACCAATAGAGGCGCTTTTTTTCTCGCCGACACGCATGTCCGGCGTGATCCGGCGGCGCCCGAGATTGCCGAAATGGCTCTTATGTGCGCAAGCCATGTGCGCCGTTTTGGCATCGAGCCGAAGATTGCCTTCGTCTCGCACTCGGACTTTGGCTCCGACGACACACCCTCGGCGCTTAAGATGCGCGAGGCGCTCGAAATCTTGCGCGAGCGCGCGCCTCATCTTGAAGCCGACGGCGAGATGCAGGCAAACACGGCCCTCTCGCAAGCGATGCGCGATCTCGTTCTGCCAGCATCCCGTCTCAAGGGCGAGGCGAATGTCTTGATGATGCCCAATCTCGATGCCGCCAATATCGCCTATACCATGACGATGATTATGGCCGATGCGCTGATGGTTGGCCCAATTCTCCTCGGCGCCGCAAAGCCTGCCCACATTCTCACGCCATCGGCGACGGCGCGCGGAATCATCAATATGACGGCGGTCTCGGTGGCCGAGGCGCATGGAATAGCGAAGCTTGAGGGGATCTTGAGATCCTTGCCGGCCCGGAGCCGGAGCGGGATTGCCGCGGCCGCCGAGGCGCGGTGATGGCTTTTTCGGCGAGCTGGCGTGCTGCCTGTCAAATTAGCTAGCCTGGCCCGGAACCTTTTGGCGGCGCCGCTCCGGCGCTGAACAATGGATTTATTCCGCATGTCTCGCAAAATTGCTTTGATCACGGGCGTAACAGGGCAAGATGGCGCTCTGCTTGCGGAACTCCTCCTCTCGAAAGGCTATTTCGTTCATGGGATGAAGCGCCGCGCATCTCTCATCAACACCGAACGGGTGGATCATTTATATAAGGATCCGCATGAGGCCGGGGTGAATTTCTTGTTGCATTACGGCGACCTCACCGACGCGACCAATCTCATCCGGATCGTCCAGGAGGTTAAGCCCGACGAGATCTACAATTTGGCCGCCCAGAGCCATGTGCAAGTGAGCTTCGAGACCGCGGAATACACAGCCAATGCCGATGCGCTCGGCACCTTGCGGCTCTTGGAAGCGATCCGCATCCTCGGCCTTTGCCAGAAGACGCGCTTCTATCAAGCCTCCACATCCGAGCTTTACGGCAAAGTGCAGTCCATTCCGCAAAACGAAAAGACGCCTTTTTATCCCCGCTCTCCTTACGGCGCGGCGAAGCTTTACGCTTATTGGATTACCGTAAATTACCGCGAAGCTTATGGCATTCACGCATCGAACGGCATCCTGTTCAATCACGAAGGGCCAGCGCGCGCGGAAACCTTCGTGACGCGCAAGATCACCCGGGGCGTTGCCGCTATTCACTTGGGCCTGCAAAGCAAGCTCTTTCTCGGCAATCTTGACGCTAGCCGGGACTGGGGGCATGCGCGCGACTATGTCGAGGGGATGTGGCGTATTTTGCAACAGCCGGAGCCGGACGATTATGTGCTCGCGACCGGGGAATCTCATACCGTGCGCGAGTTCGTGGAGCGGGCCTTCGCCGAAGTTGGACTTGCGATCGCCTGGCAAGGCTCTGGAGTGGACGAGAAAGGGATCGATAAGAAGAGCGGCCGCATCCTTGTCGAAATCGATCCGCGCTATTTCCGTCCAACTGAGGTCGATATCCTTCTCGGCGATCCGGCGAAAGCGGCAAAAAAGCTTAGCTGGAAGCATACGGTTACATTCCCGCAGCTCGTTTCGGAAATGGTGGCAAGCGATGTTGCCGTCATGAAAAAGCGCGGGCGGATTTGAACGCGCGATGCTCTCCGCCGGGAAAAAGCGCCGGGTCTGGGTTGCTGGCCATCGCGGCATGGTTGGATCGGCAATCGTGCGCCGCCTCGAACGCGAAGATGTAGAACTCCTGACCGTACGGCGCAACGAGCTTGATCTGCGGGAGCAAGATGCGGTGCGCAAATGGCTCGCGCTGCAAAAACCTGATGTGATTATCCTCGCTGCTGCGAAGGTTGGCGGCATCCTTGCGAACGATACCTTCCCGGCCGAATTTCTTTTTGATAATCTCGCGATTGAAACAAACGTCATTCACGCGGCGCACCTTGCTGGCACCGGGCGGCTCGTATTTTTAGGCTCGTCTTGCACCTATCCAAAATTTGCGCCCCAGCCGGTTAAAGAGGAAGCGCTGCTTGCCGGGCCTCTCGAGCCAACGAACGAATGGTACGCGGTCGCTAAGATAGCGGGCATTAAAATGTGCCAGGCATACCGGCGCCAATACGCCCGGCATTATATTTCGGTCATGCCCTGCAATCTTTACGGTCCGAATGACAATTTCGATCTTGCCACGAGCCACGTTCTGCCTGCTTTGATCCGTAAATTTCATGCCGCGAAGGCGGCGGCCAAGAAGGAAGTCGTGATCTGGGGCACCGGCACACCAATGCGCGAATTCCTTCATGTGGATGATCTTGCCGACGCGATCGTGTTTCTGATGGATCGCTATGATGCAAGCGAGCCCATAAACTGCGGGGCTGGCGCGGATATCAGCATCCGCGAGCTTGCTGAGATGATCGGCCGCATCACTGGCTTTGAGGGAACGCTCGTTTTCGACACCTCGAAGCCCGACGGGACCCCCCGCAAACTGATGGACTCGAGCAGGCTCGCAGCGCTTGGCTGGAAACCGAAAATAAGCCTCGAAGAAGGTATCCGCGGCGTCTACCGCTGGTTTCTCGATGCTAAGCCTTTGGAAACCAGGGCCTAAGCCGCAGGCCGGTTCTCACAATCTGTCACTGGCGGCTGCTCTTGCCGCTCAGGCGCAGCGGCATGCAACGGAACAAAGGGGATTGCTGTTTAGGCAGGAAGGAGAAGCTGCTTAAAGAACAAGGTCCGGTTGAGAGAGCGCCTGGCGCAGCTTTATTTGCTCTGCCGGGACCCATATTGGAAGGTGATTCTGTGCACCAAACTGCCACATATCTCCGCCCGCTCCGCGTCACGGGAGCGCTGCTATTCGCCGCAATCTTGATTATGCCGCCCCAGTCCTTCGCCGAGCCGCGCGGCGGCGGCCCATTCTCTGGAATGGGCGGCCATTGGTCCGGCTCAGGCACCGTCACCTTGGCCAATGGCGCTCACGAGCGCCTCCGCTGCCGCGGCACCAATATGGTCGACCCGAGCGGCGCGGCCATGCGGCAGTTCTTGCGCTGTGCAAGCCCGAGCTATAGTCTCGACATCAACAGCGAAGTGGTCGCCCAAGGCGCCGCAGTCTCTGGTTCTTGGACCGAGTCGACCCGCGGCGTTTCGGGATACATCTCGGGCCGCGCCAGCCCCGGCGGCATCGCCGCGACGATCTCGGGCGCCAATTTCGCCGCGCGCCTCGATGTGCGTAATCAGGGTGCCTCGCAATCGGTGAGCATCAGGCCGACCGCAGGAACAGACGTCGCCGCCGTCTTGATCGCATTACGCCGGAGCTGAAACATTCACCTCAGCTCGCGGGTTTTTCTCGCCGAGAGCTGCCGAAGAGCCGGTAAAGAAACATAGCCGTTGGCCGCAGAATAAAAAGGTCGGCAAAAACGGCCGCGAGCATAGCAAAAGCGCTGAGCCAGCCGAAAAGGCGCAAGGACGGCAGATGCGAGAGCACCGTGACGAATAGTCCGCAGGCCAGCACCACGGATGTGAGAATCACCGCTGGGCCGACAAGCACCGTCGCGCGCTCGACCGCGGCGGCGGGATTTCCGGTCGCGTGTTCTTCGAGCCGTAATCTGTTGAGGAAATGGATTGTCGCGCTGAGCCCCAGTCCGAACGAAACGGTAAGTGCAACGACACTCGCAAACTGCAAGCCAAGGCCTGTCAAGCGCAGCAGTGCGCCTGAGGCGAAGACCGGGAATATTCCCGGCATAACCACGGTAAACATCACAATAAACGAACGGAAGGCGGCGCCAATGAAAAGCGCAACGAGGCCGAACTCGAGCGTCAGACCGCGGTTCAGCTTTTCAATCATATCGGCGCTGTTGCGCGCGGCGATGGCAGCAAGGCCCGTAACGGAGATGCTGTAGCCTGGATATTGCGCGCGAACACTGTCGAGCGACTTGCTGAGCGCCTTCACGACCGGCAGGAGCTCACTAGCATCCTTGTCTGGAATCCGGCCTTCGACAACGACGGATTTTTGATCGCCGGATATGAAGCGCTGCGTCAAATATTTCGGCAGCATGCCGACATATTCTTTCAAGGCCGCGGCATTTGCTTTTCCGGCTTTGGCGAGCCAGCGGCGCAAGGTTTCGAGCGACCAGACATTGCCGACGCCCGCTTGCCTTTCGACGGCCGCATGCACCTCGCCGATTACGCTCAGGGTTTCCGGCGAATAAAGAGACTCTCCGGGGGGTAACTCGATCAATACGTCGATTGGGTTGGCTCCGGTCAGTTTGGTATCAAGGAGACGGTTCGCCGCGACCGCCTGCTCTTGAGAGGGCACCTGGTCGGCGAGGCGGTACCTTGGCTCAAGCCCGGCATAGATTGCGCCGAGCCCAGCAACGGCGAGCAAGGCGATCAGCGCGTAAAGCCCCGGCCGGCTGACCATGCGGCGGGCCACGAAGCCGCAGAAGCGGCGAAGAGCATTGATCCCAAAATCTCTCCGCCCAATTCTCTGGGCGAAGGCCTGCTCTTTGCGCAGGAGCAGCACGCCTAAAAGAGGCAGCAGCACGAGAACGGCGATGAGTGCAATAGCAGTCGAGATGAGGCCCGCCTGGCCGAAGGTGCGGATGAGATCCGAAGCAGAAAACTGCAAGGCCGCAAAGGAGAGAGCCGCCGTTGCGTGCGTCAGCACGCAAGCAGGGCCCACGATCAAAATCGCGTTGCGCAGAGCCTCCTGTTTGTTTTGGCCGGCAAGCAGATTATCCCGCGCCGCGAACGTAAGCTGCATCGAATCCGAGAAGCTGATCACCATGATGAGCGGTGTCATCACATTGAGGAACATGTTGAGGCGGAAATCGAGCCAGCCAAGGGTGCCAAGCGCGAGCAAGATCGCAGTCAGAGGCGGCACAGCCGCGATGATCATGAATGAAACACGCCGGAAAAATGCGATCGCGATCAGGCAGCCGCCAAAAAAGCCGCTGGTGTTATAGATGAGGCTATCGCGCTCGACGGCCTTGCGGATCTCAAGTTGCATTACCGGTACGCCGGTGAGCTGCCAGTGAAGCCCCGTGCCGGCGAGATTTTCTTCTATCGTGTTCCGGATCTCGCCAATGGCATCGTTGAGCTTATTGCTTTCAACGACCGATGGCTCGAGCGCGATCACCATTAGCGTGAGCTCGCCATCTTCGGAAATGAGCTTGCCGCGGATGATCTGGTTCGCCATCACGCGTTTTATGAGCGCCTGATAGGCGCTGCCTTCGGGCAACGGATCGGGAAACAGAGGCGGGGGTGTCTCTCCGTGCTTCGGCGGCTCGCGGGCAGAGAAAATGGAGATAAGGCCGCGCGCGCCGCTGGTCAGCTGCAGATCGGTTGCAAGGTCGCGCAGCTTCTCGAGCGGCCCGCGCTCAAGCAGCCGTTTGCCCTCGATGACGGCAAGGACGTCAAATTCGCTCGACGGGAAGCGCCGGGTGACTTCCTCATATTGGCGGAACTCGGGAGTATTCGAACGGAAAAGCCGGCTCAGGGAGTCGTCGACTTTCAGCCTTAAAATACCAAAGGCTGCGCCGGTCACGAGAAGAATCGCGGCTAGGGCAATAAGAGCGGGCGCCCGGAGCGAGATCAGGCCAATCCGCTCAAGCCCAAGGGCAAGCGCGGGCAAAGGCCGCTTGCCTCCGCCTCCAGGGACGCGCTGCGCTTTGCCTGCTTTGGTTCGGGCCTGCAAGCGCTGCTCCAAATTCAAGGGGACCGGCTGCGGCTCCCGTGTAGAGGCGGCCGCCGGGTCTGCCGCAGATATGGAACTGTAAAGAGAGAATGGAATGCTGACCGGGATCCGCTCAGGCAAGACCGGCCGCTCCGCCAGAGCGTGAGCGGCTCCGGTTCAAATTGCACGCGTCAGCCCGGCTCTGCTTGCCCTCTAAATTAAGCGGCCTCGCGCGTCAGGGCAGAAAGGCAGAAATCAATCATCTGATCGAGAGCCGGCTCGGGCTTTTGGTCATATTCCACCATCAGCCTGGGATGGCAGAAGCGGATGCACGCCGTGCTGACGAGATGAGCCGCGAGCGTGGCATCGCCGCTTTTCAGCTCGCCCGATGCCATGCCGCTCGCGATGATCTGCTCGAGAATCGCGGCGACCCGCTCAGTATGCTCCGCCATAACGGGCCAGTTCTCGGTGATGGCGGCCTCGACCAGCTCATGGAGCTTGCGGTCGTACATGTACCGCTTATGGTGGGCGCGCTCGATAGACGCAATCAAGTTCCGGATGCGCTGAGCGGTGCTGCCGCGGGAGGCGGCAATTTTTTCTGCCTCGGCCTCGATGCTGGCGAGGAGCTCTTTGCAAACGGCGGCGTTGATCTCGGACTTGGCTGCAAAGAAGCGGTAAACGTTCGCAGGCGACATGCGCAGCTCGCGCGCGATATCGGCAACTGTCGTCTTCTGAAACCCGAGCTGCCGGAAAAGGCGTTCCGCCACCTCGATGATAAGGCGATGAGTATCCTTACCTTTCAAATCTTTTTCTTCCGTGCGCATGCTGTGTTCGGCCAGCTGACTGTCAGCCCCAGTATGCTCACGGCCCGGACCGAGCGCTTCACCCAAACGGGTTTGAAGACCGCCCTTGTCCTTAATTTCGTTTAATCCACGCATGATTCCTGATTCCATGTCTTAGCACCCGCCTTCACTATGGCCCGTTTTCGCGCGCGGCGCTTCACCCAAATGGGTTTAGGCATTAGTTGATGCACGAATGTGGCCAGATACAGTACGATTGCCGAGTGACAATTAAGATAATTAACTACTGCGGGCAGCTAGGGTTGCGCAGGGAGCTCGGGATCACGAAAAGTTGAAGGAACGGGCAGGTCGGCCGCCGTTTCGTGAGCAGTAACAATTATTATCATAAGTCATCGCTCGCGCCAATGCAAGACCGTCTCGCCTCGTCCGGCCCCCCCCGCCCCCCGGGCTTGGCCCCCAATCCAGGCTCAGGACATCCCGGGCGTCTCCCTGCCCTAGACCGGCCGCCGCTGCCCCGCTACATCCGGCGGCAAGCCCGATTGATGCAGGAAAACCATGGCGCGGCAATTCATTTACCATATGCGGGGACTCTCCAAGACCTATCCGGGCGGCAAAAAAGTCTTGGATAACATCAACCTTTCCTTCTATCCCGGCGCCAAGATCGGTGTCCTCGGCGTCAACGGATCGGGCAAGTCGACCCTTTTGCGAATCATGGCCGGGACCGACAGAGAGTTCTCCGGCGAGGGCTCCATCGCCGAAGGCGCGCGCGTCGGTTATCTGCCGCAGGAGCCCGGGCTTGATCCTAGCCTCGACGTGCGCGGCAATGTCATGCTCGGCGTGGCGGAGAAGAAGGCCATTCTCGATCGCTACAACGAGCTCGCCATGAACTATTCGGACGAGACCGCCGGCGAAATGGCCCGCCTCCAGGACGAGATCGAGGCCAAGGGACTTTGGGATCTCGACGCCCAGGTTGACCAGGCGATGGATGCGCTCGGCTGTCCTGCGGATGATTCGGCCGTCACCCATCTTTCTGGCGGCGAGCGCCGCCGCGTCGCGCTTTGCCGCCTTCTCCTTGAAAGGCCCGATCTCCTCCTTCTCGATGAGCCGACGAACCACCTCGATGCGGAGACCGTCGCCTGGCTCGAGGGGCATCTGCGCGCCTATCCCGGGGCGATCCTCATCGTCACCCACGACCGCTATTTCCTCGACAATGTCACCGGCTGGATTCTTGAGCTCGACCGCGGCCGCGGCATCCCGTACGAGGGCAATTATTCGTCCTGGCTGCAACAAAAACAGAAACGCCTAGCCCAGGAGGGCCGCGAGGAGGAGGCGCGCCGCCGCCAGCTCGAGGCCGAGGCGGAGTGGATCGCCGCAAGCCCCAAGGCGCGCCAGGCCAAATCGAAGGCGCGCATCCAGCGCTACGAGGAGCTTCTCGCCAAGCAAAGCGAAAAAGGACCCGCCACGGCGCAAATCATCATTCCGGTCGCCGAGCGGCTCGGCGCTAATGTGATCGAATTTTCCCATATCTCGAAGGGTTTCGGCGACCGCCTGCTGATCGAGGATCTTTCGTTCAAGCTGCCGCCCGGCGGAATCGTCGGCGTTATCGGCCCGAACGGGGCCGGCAAAACGACGCTCTTCCGCATGATCACGGGGCAGGAGAAGCCGGATAAAGGCACGATCACAAAAGGCGAGACGGTCAGGCTCGGCTATGTCGACCAATCGCGCGACTCGCTCGATGGCAAGAAGACCGTCTGGGAAGAAATCTCGGGCGGCGAGGAGGTGCTTTACCTCGGTAAGCGCGAGATCAATTCGCGCGCCTATACGTCGGCCTTCGCCTTCAAGGGGCCCGATCAGCAAAAGAATGTCGCCCAGCTCTCGGGCGGCGAGCGCAACCGGGTGCATCTTGCCAAGATCTTGAAGTCGGGCGCAAACGTTCTTTTGCTCGACGAGCCGACGAACGATCTCGATGTCGACACCTTGCGCGCGCTCGAAGAGGCGATATCCGATTTTGCGGGTTGCGCCCTCATCAGCTCGCACGACCGCTTTTTCCTCGACCGCATCGCGACTCATATGCTGGCCTTCGAGGGCGACAGCCACGTCGAATGGTTCGAGGGCAATTTCGCCGATTATGAGGAAGATAAAAAACGCCGCTTAGGGCTCGACAGCATCATTCCGCACCGGCTGAAGTATAAGAAGTTTTCGCGGTGAGGTGCGCTCCCCATTCTCCTCCATGCGGGCAGAATAACCGCGGTCAGCGGTTGCAGACGGGGAGCGGCGCGCGGGCGCCGGGTGAGGGACCAGGGCCTGATTGTAGAAAATGGTTGATCGATGCCCGGTCAGCCATCAATCTAGCGCGACCTGCACGGTATTGCGATTGTGAATTTTCGGAGCTTTTCGTCTGCATGTTTAGGCAAATTTTCAAGAATATCGATGACGTGCTGCGCAAGGAGGCGGGCTGCACCACCGAGCTCGACTATCCCGAGCAAACCTCCTAAATGCTGTTCCTCAAATACCTCTGGAGCAGGAAAAGGCCCTCGCCGCCGAGCTTGTGGGCAAGCCCTACGCCTTCATCATCGACAAGCCGCATCGCTGGCCGAGCTGGGCCGCGCCGAAGAAGGCTGATGGTTCCTTCGACCACGGCAAAGCGCTGACGGGCGACGATCTCATCGCCTATGTCAACAACGATCTCTGCCCTTATCTCAAAAGTTTTAAGGAGCGCGCGGCCCACCCGGATACCATCGAATACAAGATCGGGGAGATTTTTAGCGAGATCAGGAACAGATTCGAGAGCGGCTACAATTTGCGCGATGCGCTCGAACTCATCGATGGGCTGCGCTTCCGCTCGCAAAAGGAGAAGCACGAGCTCTCCCATCTCTACGAAGCCAAAATCAAGAATATTGGGAATGCCGGCAGGAACGGCGGCGAATATTACACGCCCCGCCCGCTCATTCGCGCCATGATCGCGGTCACAAAGCCGAAGACCGGCGAGCGCATTTATGATGGCGCGCTGGGTTCCGCGGGCTGTAATGCCCCCGGCCCCAACCGGACCAAAAGGCTCCACGGCATTTTCGTAAGAGCACCGGTCTGCTCCGCGCGCATAGAAAGCCCCGCCCTTGCGGGGCGGGGCTCCAGTCATCCAAACTCGCGCGACGGGGCTAAACCCCGCCTTCCTGCCTTCCGCGGCGCTCGTTCATGAAGCGCTCGAACTCCTCGCGGTCCTTGGCCATGCGGAGGTTGTCCATGTACTCGGCAAACTCACGCTCGGCGGCGGCGAGCTTCTGGCGCTCTTGCTCGATTCTCGCAAGCTCCGCCTGGCGCCACTCGTCAAACGCGCGATTGCCGGTCGATCCGCCAAAGGGGCCGGCGCGCCAGCCCTGCGGAGCAAAGCCAAACCCGCCGCGCCCGGTCAAGCTTTGCCATTTCTCGCGCAGAAAGGCGAAGAGGTCTCCCGGATAGCCCGAGCGCCTTTGCCACATCTTCCAGCCGATGACGCCAAGGCCAACCGGCCAGAAGACCATAAAGCCAAGCACCATGGCGAGGATTTCCGAGCCCCGCCAGCGCATTGCCGCCCCGCAGCGGCGAAATTGCATCGGCCCGTGCGAGGCCCAGGCTTGGCGGGACGTGCCGGTGTCAGCACTCATCTTACGCTCCTTTTCAGGCCCCGCCGCGGACAGCCCAAGGCGGCGCGGGCTTCGGCAAGATGTAGGAAGCCTTTTCGCGATTGCGAGACTTGCCCGGAAACTGCTGCGACTGGCCGGAGCTTGGGCGGACCATTCCATGGGCCCGTCACTCTGTTGCCGCTTAGCTCGTCCGCCCATATAAGGAGGCGGAAAGGTTTGGCCTGATGCCGGAGATCACAATCTACACCACGGCGGCGTGCCCCTATTGCCACCGGGCGAAAGAGTTGCTGCGCAAGAAGGGGCTTGCGTTCACCGAAATCCGGGTCGACGGCAATCCGCGGCTGCGCGCCGCGATGAGCGCGAAAGCTGGCGGGCGCACGACCGTTCCGCAAGTTTTCTTCAACGATTGCTATATTTCGGACTGCGACGGCCTCTACGATCTTGAGCGCGCCGGCAGGCTCGACGAGCTCCTCGCAAGCTTCGTCCCATGATCAAATTTGCTCTTGCCTGCGCGGGCGGCCACGAGTTCGAGAGCTGGTTTCAGAGCAGCGAGGCCTATGACGCCCAGGCCAAGGCAGGCCTCCTCGTCTGTCCGCTCTGCCGGTCCGCAAAGGTGGCGAAGGCCGTGATGGCGCCCTCGGTGGCGCACAGCCGCGGCACAAAAAGGCCCGGGGGCACTGAGGAACATCAGCCACCGGCGTCTGTGGCGCTCCTTGACCGGCGCGATGAGGAAACCCGCGCCCTGCTCAAAGCCTTCCGCAAGCGCGTCTTCGAAACGGCGGAAGATGTCGGGCCGCGCTTTGCCGAAGAGGCGCGCAAAATTCACCGGGAACTCGCGCCGGAGCGCCCGATCCGGGGCCAGGCGAGCCTCGAGGAGGCGCAGGCCTTGATAGAAGAGGGAATCGGTGTCTTGCCGGTCCCGCCGCTGCCGGACGAGTGGAATTAACCTGGGCGGCTCCGGCTTCGTTTGCGCCGCGGCCCGATAAGTTGCGGGGCACTGCCGATTCAAGATTGTGATTAATTACAATAATTATCATTTACAACATACCGATGCCCGTGATAAAGGTGGCAAAAATGTGGCTCCTTGATTTATGACCATACAAATGAGTTTTTTTAAAAGAAAAGAAAATGTCACGCCAGAAGACCTGAACGAGAGCGAGAATATGCGTCACGATTCAGGGGGGCCAATCATAGAATATATTGCAGAACTCTGCCGTGAGCTCGCGCAAATGGCGGCGAAAGCTCAATATAGTGCGCTGGCTGACCTGTTGTTCCGCGCAGAGGGCGAGGCCAAGCTTGGCAAACGGACAACCACACATTGAGGTCCGCAAATCAGGTTACCCGCCCAGCAGGTTATTGCCCAATATTGTCCTTGTGATGGAGATGCCGGGCATCGACCCCAGTTGCCTTCGGGCGCAGCCGCACGACGACATCGACGCGGACGATTTCGTAGCCCTCCGGAGGAACGACCTCGCCGGCCATCGCCCTCCCCTCGACGGGAATATCTTCGATCTGGCCGGTGTCCTCGTAATAGAAATGGCTGTGATCGCTTGTATTCGTATCGAAAACCGTCTTGCTGCCTTCGATCGCGAGCGCCCGGACGATGCCGACCTCGGCAAAGGTATTAAGGACGTTGTAAACGGTCGCCAAGGATGCTTGCATGTTGAGGCTATGGGCTTCCGCGGCCAAGGCATCGGCAGTGATGTGCCTGTTGCCTTTGCTGAAGAGAAGTCTTGCAAGCCCCAAACGCTGGCGGGTCGCCCGCAAGCCGTATTGCTCAAGGAGGGGGCGGAACCGGAGTTTGCTTGACTGACCCGCTGCCACGGGGCGGCTTTGCCAGAAGTATTTCATTGCGCGCACACTCCGTCATCGTCCTGCCCGGCCGCACAGTCCGCGGCAACCGGTCAATCTTTCAGCAGCGGCCCATGGCATTGATTGCCGCGATTTCCATTATTATAAGACTGCCCAACTTTCCACAACTCCCGCGCATCCTCCCATCGAGCCCGGCTGGGGTTGACGCGTGACATTCTTCGCTTCATGCAGGGGGCGGACCATCAGAATGGACCGCCGAGGGGCAACGAGAAAGAGGGCCTTTCAATGCAGAGCGCCGGGCACGAGGCTCAAGATACGAAACTCCAAGTTGCCGGCCGCCTGAGCGCGTCGCCGCAGCTTTTTGAGAATCGCGTCCTCGACAAGCTCTCTCGCGTTTACTGGCCGACGCCGCTCTTCGTCTATGTCCCGGTGATCGCTGGCCTGCTTGCGTCGTGCTCTGGCAGCTATGACCCGTGGTCCACCTTCTGGCTAGCGGCACTTGGTTATTTCATTTGGACGCTCATTGAATATTTCGGTCACCGCTATCTGTTCCACACGCTCTTCCCGGGCCGGTTTGGCGCGCGCATTCACTTTCTCATTCATGGCGTCCACCACGAGCACCCAAACGATCCTCTGCGCCTCGTCATGCCGGTGCTCCTCAGCGGGCCGATCATGCTCGTCGCCTTTGGGGTGACGCGGCTCATCTTTGGCTTTCCCTTGGGCTATCCGGTGCTTGCGGGCTTTATCGCGGGTTACGTTGCCTACGACATGGTGCATTACTATGTGCACCATGGCAGCCCAAAGGGGTGGGCCGGGCGCACCTTGCGGCGCCTGCATATGCTGCACCACTTCCGCGATCCTGGGCTCGGCTTCGGCGTCAGCGCGCCGTGGTGGGATTATGTTTTCGGGACGGCCCATGCGCCGGGAAGAAAGGCCGCGGACTGAGCTCCGTGAGCTTGCGAGGCCTCGATCCGAGGGCTGGGACGGCACTAATGTTCGGGTTTGTTCTTCTCTTCAAGGCGCGCCTTTAGGACGAGCAGTTTCGCGAAAGGGGAATTCGGATCGGGCGGGCGCTCCTTCGCAAGCCTTGGCCCTTGAGTTGCGCTGCCAAAGGGCCGTCTTTCTTCTGGCCTGCGGGATTGGCTGGCGGAGGGCCCAGCCTCGCCGGTCCTCGGCCGCGGCGCCCGCTCCTCCCGCATGCGCCGCCCGCCCGGCTGCGATGGGGCGGCAGCTTCCGCTGGGGCCCCGGTGCGAGCTTGCAGCGGGCCCGCCTCGCCATTGCGGTAAGCAGCCGCGGAGCTCCCCGGTTGGCGGGCAGCCGCTTTAGCCGGTTCAAGACTCCTCTTGCGGTCTGGCGCGCTCTGGCGGCGGGGATGGTGGAAGTGCCTGCGCGGGTGCCAGACTTCGATCGAGGTCTCTTCTCCCGGCCCGGGCGAATGGCCCGCGGGCTCCGGCAAAGGAGCTTCGCCCGATTCCGCGCCAGGGGCGGCCTGCGGGCAGGGCCCAGGCTGCGGCTCGTCCGCAGCGGGCTCTGCGTGCTCCAGGCCGGGCGCAGGTTCCTGGAGACGGGCTGAAACGCCGGGGCCCGCGGGCTCCGATTCTGCAGCTTCGGCTGCGGCGCCCGCTGCTTGACCGCCCGCGCTCTGAGACATGGTAATGAGCGGCCCTTTGCGGCGCTCCGCGACATAACCAAGAGCGCGCAAGATCGAGGCGAAGCTCTCGCCGGAGCAGCCCGCAAGCGACGTCATCGCCACCGTCACGGTGAAGCCGTCGCCGTCGGCCGCTCCCGGGGGGGGATCGCCTGGGGTGATTCCCGGCCTAAAGTTGGCGGCGGGGCGAATGAGATCGGCAAGGCGCTCCAAGATGTCGATCCGGACCGCGCGGTCGCCACAAAGCCTGAAGCCTGCGGCGCGATAAAGGTTCTTTGAAATGTCCTTTCTTGCCGCAAAGGAGGTGCGGCCGGAGGCGGCGAGATGTAAGACTTCGTTGAGACCTTCGGCCGCCGCTCCGCCCCCGTGCTTAAGCGCATAGAGCTGCGCAGCGAGCGCGCGCGGAGCAGGCTTGAGCAGAGCAGGCAAATAAAGGTGATAAGCTCCGAACCGGACCCCCAGCTTTCGCAATGCCGCGCGCCCATCTTGGCTTAAGCCCTTAACCTCCTCGGCGACCTGCGCGCGGTCGAGAATGCCGAGAGCCTCCCCGAGCTGGAAGGCAATTCCGCGCGGGGTGCCGTCAAGCTCATCACCTTTTTCAAGCTCGATGAGCGGGCCCAAGAGCTTTTTCACGTGCTGGACGAGCCAGAGGCCGAGGCGGCGCTGGACAAGGGCAAGAGATTGCCCGGTCAATTGATCATCGGAGAGGACCGATACCTGCGGCTCGAGCAGATGGCCGCCGGCGCAGACTTTGCCAACAGGTTCGCCGAGCCAGCGGATGACACCGTCATTGGCCAGGACGAAGGCATCGTCGACGGCCTCGCTCACCCGCTTGGCGCGAGCTTCGATTTCGCTCGCGAGGGCCTTTTGCGCGGCGGCATTCAGCGCTTTTGCCGCCTCTCCGGCCGCGGCCGGATCCGGCGTGAAGCGGAATCCGTTCAGCTGGCCAACGTGCTGCCCCTCGACCAGCACGTCACCGCTTGGGGTGACCTTGGCCTCCAACATGGCGTTCTCCCTAAGCCGGCGCATGAGAACGCTTGTCCTCCGGTCAACGAACCTTTGGATCAACCGTTCGTGCAATGCGTCGGACAGTTTGTCCTCTATCTGACGCGTCACGGTCTGCCAATGGCCCGGATCCCGCAGCCAGCCAGACCGGTTGGCAATATAGGTCCAGGTCCGCACGGAGGCGATCCGGGCCGAGAGCGCATCGAGACCGCCCTCGGACCGGTCCTGAGCTGCGATGTGGCGCGCGAACCAATCCTCAGGAATGTGCCCGGCCCGCACCACGAATTTAAAGACCGAAAGGACGAGCTCGGCGTGCGCCGCCAGAGAAATCTTGCGGTAATCCGGGATCTGGCAGCATTCCCAGAGGCGCGCGATATCGGCTCTGGCCTTTGCCGCCCGCGCCACCTGCTCGTCGCGCGCCGCAATGCCAAGCACCATCTGATCCTCGGCGAGCGGGGCACGCGTCAAGCCTTGCTCTTTCGGCAGAGCATCAAGCGACGCTGAAAGGGAGGCAATCGAGGAAAAATCGAGGTCTGTATTGCGCCATTGCAGCATGCGCACAGGCTCGAAGCGATGCTCTTCGAGCGCTTCGACGAGCTCCGGCTCGAACGGCGCGCAACCTCCCGTCGTGCCGAATGTGCCGTCGCGTAAATGGCGCCCGGCGCGGCCTGCCACCTGGCCGAACTCGGCAGGCATAAGGCGGCGGTATTGCCAGCCGTCGAACTTGCGGTCGGATGCGAAGGCGATGTGATCGACATCGAGATTAAGCCCCATGCCGATCGCATCCGTCGCAACGATGTAGTCGACGTCGCCGTTTTGAAAGATACCGACCTGAGCGTTGCGCGTGCGAGGCGAAAGCGCGCCAAGGACGACCGCAGCCCCGCCGCGCTGGCGGCGGATCCATTCCGCAATGGCGTAGACGTCCTCGGCCGAGAAAGCGACGATGGCGCTGCGCCGCGGAAGGCGGCTAATTTTCCGCTCGCCCGCAAAGCTCAAGCGGGAGAGCCGGGGCCGCGTGATAACTCTTGCGCCGGGCAGGAGAGCGCGTACGGCGCCCTGCATTGTGCTAGCGCCGATGAGCAAAGTCTCCTCCCGCCCGCGCCAATTGAGCACCCGGTCAGTGAAGATATGCCCCCGGTCCGGATCGGCCGCGAGCTGAATTTCGTCAATAGCGACAAAGGCAAGGTCGAGCCCGCGCGGCATCGCCTCGACCGTCGAGACATAATAGCGCGGAGACTTGGGTTTGATCTTCTCCTCGCCGGTGATGAGGGCCACCGCGTCGGGACCCGCTCTTTCGACGGCGCGGTTATAGACCTCCCGCGCAAGTAGCCGGAGCGGCAGCCCCATCATGCCGCTCGAATGGGAGAGCATCCGCTCGATAGCGTAATGAGTCTTTCCCGTATTGGTCGGCCCAAGAAGAACGGTGGCGCTCCTGGGGCGGTCCAAGAGGCGCGGGCTGGCGGCCGGAAAGGAAATATTCATCGGGCGACCGGCGCGAGAGTTGGATGATAAGGTTAACGCCAGCGCGGCTTAGAGGCGGTGCTCCGGCCCTCGCCGCGCGGTCACATTTCGAGAGCGCAGGACAATCTTTAAAACTCCTTTGCAAGACGCCGGGGGCGGCGCGAAAGAGGCGGAAGGTCCTGGTTTCCTGGCTGTCCACCTTTGTATCACAAGAGCGCTTGATCTGTCTCATAATGAGGCTTTGGGGCTGGTTTTCCTTTACGATTTGAACGGGCCGCGAACGAATCACGGCCGAATCGGTTACGCCAGCCGAATCCACTTTTGTTCACACAAGTTTTGGCAAATTACTTCCGCCGGGCCACAATATCTTGAAGGAGTCGCCAGTTTCCGCCGCATTCGATGGGCAAGCCCGGAGACGCGCAATCCTGATCTGGGCCGAGCCTGTCAAGGCGGAAAAAAGACCGCAGAGGTCAAAGGGAGCCCGGCCGGCCTGTACGGCTCCTAAAAATAACGCTGCTGGACCCGGCCGCGGTAGGCGATGAGGCTGCCGTGGCTTTCGGCCGCGGCTCTAATCGGCGTCTCAAAGGTTGGAGCCAAAGCTTGGGCAACAAAGCTGAAGACGGAAGCATCGGCGCCGCATGGCCTTTCGCCCATGAGATAGGGCTTCTCGCCCAGGAGTACCGCCAGGGCGTCGATGTCGGTGATGGCGAGCCTCTCCTGCTCCGCCAGGGAATGCCGGCCAAATCCTTGCAGATAGGATGCTTGCAAGACTTTGCGGCGGACCAGCGCCCGGATTGCTGGCCGGAGCGGGAAAGGGAGGGAGTTGAAGAATTGGGCAGGTCCCTTGGCGAAATTGGCATTGTCCGCCCAGCGCGCCGCAACAAGACCCCAATAAAGGTGCTCCTCGCACATTTTTTCGATCGACCAAGCCGCCGCTTTTTGCTCAGGCGAGAGGCCCGCATCGAAATCGATCCCGTACTTCTTCTCGATGTGAAACCGGATGAAGGTTGAGTCCGGAACGATCACGCCATCGTCTTCGATATAAGGCAGCTTGCGCTTCGGAGCGCTGAGCGGGCTCGCCCGCTTCTCCTCGTAAGGAAGGCCCGCGAGCTTCAACAGCAGCATGGTCTTCATCACGAAGGGGCTCGAGTCGGGCAGCCCGAAGAAGGGCCCGAAGGTATAGAGGGTAATCATGGCTTCAGTCCCAACAGCGGTCCTCCTGGCGCTTTCAGCCCGGCGGCGAGCGGCGGCTGCTCAATGCGCCGTCACGGCCGTCACGTCGGAGGAGGGGTCGACCGAGAATTCGACCGCTTCGATCACCGCCCGGCCGGCCATCGTCATCAACGCCACCCGAACGGGCACGACAACATGGGCGCGGGCGACCGGCGCGAGCCAGGCTTCGATATCGCGGTTCTCGGCCATGAAACGCGTTGATTTCGAGTCCCGCTTGTGACCGGAAATGGGTGTGTAGCGCGCTGTGCAGACCGCGACCGGGCCGGAATACCCATTGATATCGATATTTTTCACGCCGGCGAAGCGCAAGCTAATATCGAAGCGGACATAACCGTCGTAAACGGGAATTGTCCGGTTGCACGCGGCCGGGCCAATGAGGGATTCTCCCTCGGGGACAGACATGATTAAAGCGCTCGACGGGTCAAGCACGTTGCGCTTGTTCGCCTCGGTGACCGGGACCCGGCCTTCCTTGTCCTCGAAGGGCGGAAAGATTTCGACCGCCCTGACGTTGCCGCCCTCAAGCGCCATGCGCACGGTGCGCACCCCTTGCGAATTGGCGGAGGTCGTTGCGTAGGTCGAGGGAGCAAGGCCGTTCTTGCGCAAGGTGCCTGCGGAGGTGAGGGCGAGCTTGATGTCTGAGACCCACGCCGCAACCCCGGTCAGCTTGGCGTTGAGGCCGATCCGGTAGTGCGCAGGTCCAAGGGTTCCGTCGGCAGCGACCTCCCCGATATGAAATCCAACGAGATTCACGGCGTACCGCGCGTGGAACTCGTCTGCGCGAGCCGGAGCGGTGCTGCCTTGGCTCGGAATCAGCGGCCAAGCGAGCCCGGCCGCGAGAGCAAGCACCCGCGCCTTCACCATGCACTCATCCATACCGGGGCAACCCGAACCTGCTCGCAAAACCAAGGCAGCTCCCATTCGCCGCCGCCGAATCGGCCAAGCCCATTTTATCAAGATTGCAGCCAAAGGCTATTGCTGCGTCACAGTGCGCCCTCTAACTTGCTGGACCATGACTGGGGCGGAAATGCGGATTGAGGGGGGCTCCTCCAAAGCCATCCTTACGCCTTGCGCGAGGGCTGCGCTTTGGGCACAAGAGGCTCCATGGGGAGCCAGGTTTGCGCCACGGGCCGCGCACAAGCGGGAAAAGAGCAGGACGAGTTCAAGATGATATCCGCAGCCGGGCGGCTTCGAAGAAGGCTCTCCTTGCCGGTTTTGCTGCTCGCCGCAGGCGGAGCGGCGGCTCAGACAGTAGATGCGCCGTCCGGCGCGGCTGGGCGCTATGCCATCCTGCGCGAAGGCAGCAACGATACCGGCTGTATGTTAATCCTCAACAGCGCAGCCAAAGCGAAAGCCCGCGGCAAAGCATCGCTTGCGCCAGGATGCCGCGACCAGGGCATCGTGATTTTTGATCCTTCGAGCTGGCGCCTTGCCGCGGGCCGCCTGGTGCTCACCGCCCGGAAGGGTCACGAGACCCATCTCGACCGGCAGCCGGACGGAACCTGGAAGAAAGACCCGAAAGAGGGAAAGACGCTGAGCCTTAAAAGGTTGTAAGCTTCCGGCATTGAGAGGGAACGGTTACGCCAGGCCGCACAGATGGCCGGAGCATGCCGGGCGGCCGGGGCAAACCTGCTTGGGCCGCCAATTAGGCAGCAATCACTGCACCGGCAGCATCAGATGCTCGTAAGGCGTGCCCGCCCACATCACATAGGGCTTCGTTGGATCGGGCTTCGCCTCGCGCGGGTAGGACTCGAACATGCTTTTCGCCTCGGTGCCGACGATCATTACGTGCGGGCCCGTCTTGATCCAATTGTTGTCCGGCATTTCTTTCGTGGCGTAAGGGTCGGTGTTGCTGCCGCCGTTATCGCCCTTGAGCATATAAATAAAGCCTAGCTTGCGCGGCGCCGGCCCCCTCGATTGCCAGGCCTTGCCCCATTCCATCCCGGCCGCATCTGCGCACATTGCCCCGCCCGGGCTCTCCATGCAGGTCCACCCGTTCGTGCCGGGACGGACCGCGGTCATTTGCCCGTCCGGGCTCATGTCCATAAGGGTCGCGCCGGACAATATCGCGTCGGGAGCCGCGCCCTTGAGCTTCTGCACGAGCTCCTGCTCCGCCGCTCCGGCAACACCGAGGGAAGGAGCGGCCATTAGCGAGGCAGCAGCGGTTAGAGTGGCAAAAAGATCCTTCACTTGCGTCTCCTCCATTCTTCGCGTGAAGCCAAGTTATTTTAGTGCGTCTCCCGGAACCAGCAAGCTTCATCGCGAGCACATTCACTCTTCTTCATGCACGATCTCTCCCGCCACGGCGGTGAGCTTCACGCGCCCCTGCATGCGGGCCTCATCGAATGGCGTGTTTTTACAGCGGGAGTGCAGCCGCATCGGATCGACAACGAACGGCTCATCGGGATCGAAGCAAATGAGATCCGCAGGCGCGCCAATCTCGAGTCTGCCCTGCGGAAGCCCGAGAATAGCTGCCGGGCGCGCCGACATTGCTGCAATCAGCCGGGGAAGGGCAAGGCCGCCCGAGTGCACGAGCCGCAAGCCCGCCGCAAGCATCGTCTCAAGACCGATCGCGCCGGCTTCCGCCTCGGCAAAGGGCAGGCGCTTGGTCTCGACATCCTGCGGGTTATGGTCTGAGACGACAACATCGATAAGACCGCAGGCAACCGCCTCGACGAGCGCGCGCCGCTCGTCCTCGTGCCGCAGTGGCGGCGCAAGCTTCAAAAAGGTGCGGTAATCGCCGATATCGTTCTCGTTGAGCGTCAAGTGATTGATCGAGGTGCCGCACGTGACTGGCAGCCCATCGGCCTTGGCTTTGGCAATGGCCTCCAAGGAAAGAGTCGTGGTGACAAGCGCGGCATGATAGCGGACGCCCGTGAGGCGCACGAGCCTTAGGTCGCGGTCGAGCATAATCGTCTCTGCCTCGCGCGGAACTCCTTTGAGCCCGAGGCGCGTGGCAAGCTCGCCCTCGTTCATCACGCCTTCGCTTGCAAGCTCGGGATCTTGCGCGCAGTGGATGACCAAGGCATCGAAATCGCGTGCATATTGCATCACGCGGCGCATGACTCTGGCGTTCGTCACCGCACGCGCGCCATCGCTGAACGCGGCGGCTCCGGCCTCTTGTAAGAGGCCGATTTCGGCGATTTCCTCGCCCTTGAGCCCCGACGTCAGGGCAGCAGAGGGAAGCACGCGCACACGCCCCGTGTCGCGCGCGCGGCGCAGCAGAAAATCGACGACCGCCGCTTCATCGGCAGGCGGGGTGGTGTCGGGGCGAGCGAGAATCGTCGTGACCCCGCCCGCCGCTGCCGCCAAAGTCGCCGTTGCAATCGTCTCCCTGTGCTCGGCACCGGGCTCGCCGATAAACGCCCACATATCGATGAGTCCCGGCGCAACACAGTGGCCCCGGCAATCGAGGACGCGCGCGCTTGGAGGCAGATTGCCTGGCGTGACGGCGGCGCCGAAATCGCGGATCGCACCGCCAACGCTAAGAACTCCGCCGCGGATCTCGCGAAGTTTCACCGGATCAATGATCCGCGCGTTGATGAGCGCGAGCGGCCTCTCGCCGCCGCGCTCCGCAGGGGAGTTTTTCACGCTGGGCTCGCTCTCACTTGGATAAATGCTGGGCCAAGGCTTCTAGCACGGCGATCCGCACCGCGACGCCCATTTCGACCTGTTCACGGATGAGACTCCTTGGGCCATCGGCAATGATGGAATCGATCTCGACCCCGCGGTTCATGGGCCCCGGATGCATAACGAAGGCGCCGGGCTTGGCGTGCCCGAGTTTTTCCTCGTTGAGCCCAAAAAAGCGGAAATATTCTTTCGCCGATGGGATATATCCGCTCTGCATGCGTTCGCGCTGGAGTCTCAGCATCATCACAATGTCGGCGCCCGCAAGCCCCTCGCGCATGTCCCGGAACACCTCGACACCAAGCCGCTCGATTCCGGGCGGCAACAGCGTCGAGGGTCCAACCACCCGCAGCCGCGCGCCGAGCGCAGAGAGCAGCAAAATGTTGGAGCGCGCGACGCGCGAGTGAAGGATATCGCCGCAGATCGCAACCGTGAGTCCCTCGATCCGGCCCTTGTTGCGCCGGATCGTCAGCGCATCGAGGAGCGCCTGTGTTGGATGTTCATGCGCGCCATCGCCCGCGTTGACAACCGCGCAATCGACCTTTTTCGCCAAAAGATGCACGGCGCCGGCCTGCGAATGGCGCACAACGATAATGTCGGGGCGCATCGCATTAAGCGTAACTGCCGTATCAAGAAGCGTCTCGCCTTTCTTGACGCTTGAGGCCCCGACCGACATGTTCATAACGTCGGCGCCAAGCCTCTTGCCCGCGAGCTCGAAGGACGATTGGGTGCGGGTTGAGGCCTCGAAAAAGAGGTTAATCAAAGTCCGCCCGCGAAGCGTCGAGCGCTTTTTCTCCACCTGGCGCGAAATTTCGATCGCTTCCTCTGCGAGATCGAGGAGAGTGGTAATGTCTTGCGCGGAAAGCCCTTCGATGCCGAGCAAGTGCCGGTGTGGAAATGTGAGCGCTTTCGCTGGGCTGACCATGGGAGGCTTATAAGCCGGCGCGGCGGCTTGCGCCAAGTTCCGCTCACCCGCGATCAGCGCCACCCTCCCGGCAAGGCGCGAACGCCGCCTTGGCCCTAGGCCGTGAGGATCTCGAGGAGATGCCCGTTGGGGTCGCGGAAATATAAGCCGCGGCCGCCGTGCCGGTGGTTGATCTTCATATCCTCGGCCGAGAACGGCCCGCTGCCGTAGCGCAGACCCGCGGCGCGCACGCGCTCGAAGATCGCATCGAACTCGGCCTCGCTAACCTTGAAGGCGTAGTGATGCTGCTCAAACGTGTCCCAATTGTCGAAGTCGAGGGTGAGCTCGTCGTTGACCTGAACGGGTGCAAAGTGCCCTGCCTCACCCTCGTAGGAGAGGCCGAAGATACTCGCGAAAAATCTTGCAGATTCTTCCTTATCACGTGCGGGAACGATTGTGTGGTCGAGGATAATCGTCATTGAGAGCCTCTGGTACGGGGCCCTAACCTGTGCGCGGGCCCCCCGGATTTCAGAAGGTCAACAAGCACGATGCCGCAAGGTTCAGTGCTCCGAATCCTTTGAGAGGCGAAAAGACGCTAACGCGTCGCCACCGCGCGGAAGCCGCGCGGCTTGCCGTCAGCTTCAAGTGCAGCGGCATCCGCCTGGACCACCTGTACGTTATCCACCTGCGCAGCCGGGGGGCCTTGCCAGCAGGCGGCGCAAAGCGCATCGACCGCCTCCGGCGAGCCCGCGATGAGAGCTTCGACGTCTCCATTCAAACGGTTTCTGACCCAGCCGGAGAGGCCGCGCGCCTCGGCCTGCCGCACCATCCAGGCGCGAAAGCCAACGCCCTGGACGAGGCCGCTGATCGTGATTTTGACTGCCTTTTTCCCGGGCGCCGTAGCCATCATCTGTCCTCCTCGGCTGCCTCCCCGGCCTCGAACTTCACGCCGGAGGCCTCCGGCCCAAGCTCTGTCAAGATAAGCAGCACGGCCGCGGCAAGGGCGGTAACGGCAGCAAGGGCAAAGGCATAATCGCTGCCCTCCGCCTCCGCAATTGCCGCCTGCAGCGTGGTGTTGATCGACGCCAGCAAATTGCCAAGCTGATAGGCAAAACCCGGAAAGCTGCCGCGCATCTTTGCAGGGGAGAGCTCATTGAGATGCGCCGGAACCACGCCCCAGGCCCCCTGCACTGCGAATTGCATGAAAAAAGCCCCGGCTGCGAGCGCGGCGGCGCCCGTCCCATAAGCCCACGCCGGGATGAGAGGAAGAACGAGAACAGAGGCGAGCATAATCGCGCGGCGCCGCCCGGTCCTCTCTGAGAGCGCGCCGAAAAGGATCCCGCCAAGGATCGCCCCGGTGTTGTAGATAATTGCGATGAGGGAAACCATCTCATGCGAGAATTGATGCTGCAGCTGCAGGAACGTTGGATAAAGATCCTGCGTGCCGTGGCTTAGGAAATTGAAAGCCGTCATGAGCAGGACGGCATAAGCAAACCGGCCTGCATGCGTGCGCAGATCCGCCCTGCGGGGAAAAAGGGCCGGCCGGGATGTGCGGCCCCGCGCAAAGGCCGGAGGCTCCTCGACCTTGCGGCGGATGTATAGCACAAGAAGCGCTGGCAAGGCGCCTGCAATGAACAGGCCGCGCCAGCCCGTGAGCGGATAAAGCAGAAAGTAAGCGGCTGTGGCGAGAAGATAGCCGCTCGGATAGCCCGTCTGCAGGAGGCCCGACACGAGGCCGCGGGCGCGGGGCGGAACCGTTTCCATGGCGAGCGCGGCCCCGACGCCCCATTCGCCGCCCATGGCAATGCCAAATGCAAACCTCAGAAGGAAAAAGAGGGTGAGGTTTGGAGCAAAGGCGGTGAGGAGCTCGAAGAGCGAGAAAAGCAAAATGTCTGCAATCAGCGCCGGGCGGCGCCCATAACGGTCCGCAACCAGGCCAAAGAGGAGCGCGCCGAGCGGCCTTGCCGCCAGGGTGAGGGTGATCGCAGAGGCAATCGCGGTCAGCGAGGTTCCAAAATCGCGGGCGGCATCCTTAAGGACGAAGACGAGGATAAAGAAGTCGAAGGCATCGAGGGTCCAGCCAAGATAGCTCGCCACTGCGGCGCTGCGCTGAGCCGGGGTGAACGCCAGAAGAGTTTTGATCATGCATTTCCCTCGAGCCAAGGAGTAAGGCTAGAGGGCGGCTCTGGCAATTCGCGCCGGCCGCGGCGTTATTGCCCGGGCCATTGGCGGCCCCCGCAGGCCGCGTTGCGCCCCCACAGGGCATTCTCTATAAGGGCGGCTGTCGGAGTGTAGCGCAGCCCGGTTAGCGCACTAGTCTGGGGGACTAGGGGTCGCGGGTTCGAATCCCGCCACTCCGACCATCTAAGCCGCGCTCGCTGGATGCGGCGGGCGCAGGCGCGACAGTCACGATACTTTTACTTGCGGTCTAGTTGACCGCTTCACGGGCGGCGTTCATTTCGAAGCTCTGCCTGAGGGGCACGGGAGGAAAACTGGCGGCGGCCCCTGCCCGGCTGTCTTGCTCGCCAACAGAAAGAGAACGATGAACGCAACAAAACTATCGCTTTGGGCTCTTCCGGCTTTGGCTGCTTCTGCAATCGCGTTGTCTGGATGCGGGGGCCGAAGCGCCGCCAATCCGACGACTATCTCCTATCACCAGGTCGGCGTTTGCAGAAGCTACGATGTGCCGACCGGCACTGAGAAAGCGAGGCCCGATCAAGGCTTCGCTGTCTTCAAAATCGAAACGATCGATAATTCGAAACAGAACAGCAGTTTCCAACTCGATCCAGAGCGCTTATATGTGGATCAAACCAAGCCCGAGGACAAAGACAAGAGTCTAACTTTTCAGAACCGCCGCTTCATAACTGCGGATCCGAGATTCGCAAAGTCCATGGGCGTGAAACCCCTTGAAGGCGCCATTATCCCGGCGAACCAAAAAGTCGACGTCAATTCCTTCGTTGTCGTTCCGCTCTCCACCAAGGACCCGAGTGGCGCCGATCAGTCCTCTTTCGACCTCCTGTACGATACTTCGACGACCGAAAAACAATGGGGGACTGGAGAGATTGTCACCAAAAAAACAAACCCGCCTGACGCCAAATACAGCGTCATCGAAAACTGCAAAGAGCTGGCTCTCAAGTAGCGCTCGCACCGCATCGCCGGTTTCGGTTGCGCCCGCGTGCCCTAAGGAGGCGGGCGCTTTTTTGTGCCGCAGGTGCGGGCGCAGGCGGAGCGGGATTCGGAAATCAGTAAGGATTCTTGGGTAGCTTCTCCTGTTATGCGGGGAGAACGCTCCGCCGCCTCTTGCCAGGCTGCGGCAGCGCGGCTTCAAAGATTAGCCGCGTCCTGCGCCTCGCTGGCTCAGCAAGCCTTTTTACACACGGAAAAAGGGAACAAAGCCCAGCACTGGAAGTTTGAAATGGGCGGTCCTAACGAGGCCACTGGCGTACTTGCTTTCGGTGCCCAGGCGAGCACGCAAGCACGAAGGGGGAGCTTGGCGCTCAATTGCGAGCGGAGAACGTGATGAGACCGGCGTATAGAACTCGGCTTTCCGGTAACCGCGCGCCCCGGAAGGAAAGCAGATTCGAGCAAGCAGAGATCGGCCCTGTTTCCGAAGCGGCGGCTCGCGCCTATTTTGGCCGGAAACTCGAGCGGCTTTTTCCTCTGCCCGCCGAGCATAGCGAGCCGCCGGCAATGCGGCAATTGCTGCGCGAGATCGAGACGAAACTTCGCACCTCCCAATGAGCGGGAAGGGAGGGGCAGGAAGAGGCAGGAGGGGGCAGCGGGCGTTGCTAGGCCTCAAGCAATGCGAGCACCGCTTCGTGGAAGGATCCGCCGCAAGAGGCAACGACATCACCGCCGCCGGCAGGATCCGACCCGTCCCAGCAGGTCACCGTCCCGCCGGCTCCCTCGATGATCGGGATGAGCGGAACGATGTCGTAAGGGTTAACCGCCGATTCGATGACGCAATCCACATGGCCTGCCGCGAGCATCGCGAACGCATAGCAATCTCCGCCGTAGCGTGAAAGGCGGACCTTCGATTCGGCGCGCCGGAAAGCTTCGAGCTTGTCTGGCGCATAGAGGAGCGGCGAGGTGGTCATCAGCAAAGCCTGATCAAGCCCGGCGCAAGGCCGCACCGAAAGCTTGCGCTCGCTCATCTTATGGCCGAGCCCCGGGCCGCGCCACCTTGCGGACTCCCCATCGCCCGTAAAGCGCTCCATCGTGAAAGGCTGAACCATCATGCCGTAAACAGGGCGCCCCTTGTGCAAAAGGCCGATCAGGGTGCCCCATACCGGCAGACCCGCGATAAAGCTCTTTGTGCCGTCGATGGGATCAAGCACCCAAACATAATCCGCTTCACTCTGAAGCGAGCCGAACTCCTCGCCGACGATGCCATGGTGCGGAAAGGTCATCTGGATGAGCCGCCGCATGGCTATCTCGGCCGCGCGGTCGGCCTCAGTTACGGGGTCGAACATGCCGCCCGCATTCTTGTCGTCCGCTGCGATTGCCGTGCGGAAAAACGGCAAGACTGTTTCTGCGGCAATGTTCGCAAGCTTCTCGACAAAAGCGGTGAAATCGACGGCTGTCATGGCTCGCAATCAAAGCGGTGCGGCGGCTAATAGCCATGCATTGGAGTCTGACGCAAGCCAGATGCGCCGGTCTGGCTGGAATGGCTCTACGAGAGCACGCCCCTCTGCCCGGCGCGCCGGCCGGTTCGCTACGCCTCGGCCAAATTGGGAGCCTTTGCTCCTGCCGCTGCGGCAATCATGCGCCGCAGCTCGGGCACGCAAGACCCGCAATTCGTGCCGGCGCCAAGCTTCGCGCCAATTTGCGCGGGCGAGCAGGCTCCCGCTGCAATTGCTTTGGCGATGGCGTGCGAGGTGACGCCGAAGCAGGCGCAGACCGTGGGACTCATATCGGCGTTGCTGGCCGCGCACTTGCCGGAAAGGAGAGCGCGCCGGAGGCTCGCGTCGAGGCTCTCGCGCCGCCAAGAATCGAGAAGGCCGTCCCACGAAGGTGCGCCATTTTTGCTCCAAAAAAACACAGCCTCGAGCCTGCCGCCCGCGATCAGCGCCGCGCGGAAGACGCCGTGCCCGGCATCGCTGTAAGTGAGCTGATCGGCAGCCGGCCATTCTCTGGCGAGGCCCTCAAAGAGGCGGGCGGCTGGCGCGCTCGTCGCAAAGCTCGCGGCAAAGCCTCCCGCGATTGCCCGCCATGCATAGACGGTCTCGCCGGGAAGCGCCATGCGTCTGCGCACCAGCGCAAAGCCGCGCGCCGGAAACGAAACGGGCTTAAGCGCCGCCGGGGTGGCCTTCGAATCGGGCTCACCCGAAAGGGGATCGGTGAATGAATGGACAAGAGCGCCGATGCGGGCCTGCGCCGCGGTCTCATCGCTCCAATGCATCGGAGCAAAGATCCGGCCGCGGCTTTGGGCGGCCGAGACGGCGGCGCGTAGCACCGTGCTCCCGTGCGCGGTGCTGATCCGCGCGAAACCGCCGTCCGTAAGCCCGAGCTCTGCCGCATCTTCCGGGTTGACCTCGACGAAGGGCTCGGCGGCGTGGCTTGCAAGCTTCGGCGAAAGTCCGGTGCGGGTCATTGTGTGCCATTGGTCCCGCACGCGGCCGGTGTTGAGGAGGAAAGGAAACGACGCATCGGTGCGCTCAGGCAGGCAAGGCTCTTTGATCGCGACGAAATGCGCGCGGCCCGAGGGCGTGAAGAAACGGCCATCGCCGAACATGCGTTTCGTCCCGGAAGGCGTGCCAGCGGGCGCAGGCCATTGAACAGGCGAAAGCGCCTCATACTCTGCATCGGAGAGCTCGGCGAGCGCGCCAATATCGAAGCCGCGCGTTCCATTATTCTCGAATGCGGAGAGTGCCGCATGCTCGCGGAAAATGGCGGCAGGTCCAGAATAGTCGAACGCGCTGCCAAAGCCCATCCGCTTGGCGGCCTCGCAAATGGCCCACCAATCGGGCATCGCTTCGCCTGGAGGCGGCACAAAAGCCCGCTGGCGCGAGATGCGCCGCTCAGAATTTGTCACCGTTCCGTTTTTCTCGCCCCAGGCCGCAGCGGGGAGCAGCACATGCGGGCGCACGCTGATCGTGTCGGTCGAGCGGACATTATCCGAGATAACGAGGAGATCGAGCCGGCTTAAGGCCGCGCGCATCTTGTCTGCGCGCGGCAGGCTCACGGCCGGGTTCGTCCCCATGATCCACAAAGCTTTGATCTTGCCGCACGCGATGGCCTCGAACATATCGACGGCCTTAAGCCCTTCGCGCACGGCCATGCGCGGCGCGCGCCAGAAGCGGCGCACGCGATCGATCTCTTGCGGCGAAAATCCCATATGCGCGGCAAGCTGATTGGCAAGACCGCCAACCTCGCGGCCGCCCATCGCATTGGGCTGGCCGGTCAAGGAAAACGGGCCAGCGCCCGCAATGCCGATGCGGCCCGCGGCGAGATGGCAGTTAATGATTGCGTTGACCTTATCCGTGCCTTGCCAGGATTGATTGACCCCCTGGCTGTAGCAGGTGACGGTACGCCGCGTGGCCGCCCAAAGGTCGAAAAATGCCTCGACCTCCGGGACTGGGGTGCCGCATTTCTTCGCAACCGTTGCGGCGTCCGGCGCGATGCGGCACGCCTGGGCCAGCGCTTCGTCGAATCCCTCGGTCTGCGACGTAATAAACGCGCGATCGAGAAAACCGCCCTTCGCCAAATGAACGAGAAGGCCGCTGAAAAGCACACCATCGCTGCCTGGCGCGATGGTAAGCGCAAGGCTGGCGCTCTCGCTCGTCGGGGTACCGCGCACATCGATGGTGACAATGTGTGCGCCGCGCTTCTCTTGCGCTTGCAGCATGCGCTGGAATAGCACCGGATGGCACCAGGCGGCATTCGATCCAACAAGGACGATGAGACCGGCCTCATCAAGATCTTCATAGCAGCCTGGCACTGTATCCGAACCAAAGGCCCGCCGGTGCCCCGCGACAGAGGAGGACATGCACAAGCGCGAATTGGTGTCGACATTCGCCGAGCCAATGAAGCCCTTCATGAGCTTATTGGCAACATAATAGTCTTCGGTGAGCAGCTGGCCCGAAAGATAAAAAGCCACAGCGTCCGGCCCATATCTTTCGATTGTGGCTGTTAGATCTTTGGCAATGCGAAAGAGCGCCTCGTCCCACGATGCGCGCGCCCCGCCGACCATCGGATAGAGGAGCCGTGTTTCAATCCCCAGGGTTTCGCCGAGCGCCGATCCTTTGGAGCAAAGCCGGCCAAAATTGGCCGGATGGATCTTATCGCCCGCGATCACTGCGCCAGAGGCATCCGGGGAGGCGAGGATGCCGCAGCCGGTGCCGCAATAAGGGCAGGTGGTGCGAACAGGCTGCATCTGCGCCCGCGGGTTCATCAATAAACATCCGTCTGATAGCGGCGCTGCGCGCGCAGGTCTTTGAGGAACGATTTGGCTGCGGCGCCATCCATTCCCGCATGGGTCGAGCAGATCTCGATTAGAGCCGCTTCCACATCGGGGGCCATACGCTTGGCGTCGCCGCAAACATAGAAATGAGCGCCCTGCTCAAGCCACGCCCAAAGCTCTGCGCCCTCCTCGCGCATTTTGTCTTGCACATAGACTTTTCTCTCGCCATCGCGCGACCAGGCGAGAGAGAGCTTCTTAAGTGTCCCTTTGGCCTGAAATCCGGCAAGCTCCTCCTCATAGAAGAAATCTGTTGCGCGGCGCTGGTGGCCAAAGAAGAGCCAGGCTGGCCCCGTTGCTTTTGTTGCCATGCGCTCCTGCAAAAAGGCCCGGAACGGAGCAACGCCAGTGCCCGGGCCAACCATGATGATGGGCGTGTTGCCGCTTGCGGGAAGGGCAAAATCATGCGCCCGCTGGATATAGGCCCTGACCTTATCGCCAGGCTGCAACCCGCGGGCCACGAATGTCGAGGCAACTCCAAAGCGTTCGCGCGCGCCAATCTTATAGCGCACATGATCGACAGCGAGCGCGAGCCGCCCGGGACAGGCCTTGTGCGAGGAGGCGATCGAGTAAAGCCTTGGCTGCAGCGGCTCCAGCACCTCGATGAAGGCCTCGGGATCGGGTCTGAGGCGCGGGAACTTTTCAATCGCAGCCAGCACATCAAGAGTTGCCGCGTCTCCATCTGGATCCTCGCCTTTGGCAAGAGCCTTGGCTTTGGCCCGGGAGGCGCCCCCTGTGATGTAAGAGATGAGCTCGAAGAGCATGTCGGGCGCAAGGCCAAGCGAGACATCCTCGCGCAGCACCTCGCGCAGTGTTTTGTCTCCAATTGGGAATTCAGGCGGCGCGCCGATCGCGGCGATCACTTGGTCGGCCAGTCTCCCGTCATTCAGCGGAAAGATGCCGAAGCTGTCGCCCGGCTCATAATCGAGACCGGCCGCCGAAATATCGAACTCGGCGTGGTAGGTTGCCTTCTCAGATCCGTTGCGGGTGAGTTTTTTGCTAAAGAGAAACGTGGCTTCGGCCGGATTGTTGCGCGAGTGGCCCGGCCTGGCGTCGGCATCGCGCTCCTTCGCGGCCGCTTTGGCTTCGGCCTTGGCCTTCTCTTCGTCGGGATCTGTTGCGCCGCCGCCCATCTCTTCGACAAGCTTCTTAAGCATGCGGGCGGTCTCCTTCCCGCCGGGCACGCAGAGATTGAGCCGCTCCTCGGCCTGCGAGGCAATAGCGTTCGCATAATCCTCGCAATTGTAGCCGCATTGCCCGCAGTCTTGTTGCGCCATCGCCGCCATCATCCGGCGCGCTGGCGGACGGCCTTCCGCAAGCTTCATCCGCTCGGCGAGCGGCAATGTCTGATCGTGCCAGGGCGCGCCATCCTCTCCGATAGCGGCGGAGAGGCTGAGAGCAGGTGCAAGACCCGTGGCCTCAACGGGCACAGCCGGTTGCGGCGCTTCACTCGCCAAAAGCCCGGCGAAAAATCCATTGAGCCATGCGCGCTGCTCGGGCGAGAACGGTGCGCTCTCAGGAATCAAGGGCGCCGGTTGCGGCGGGCGGTAGATGGCATTCATGCGTCATATCCTTCGGCAAAGGCTCTGAGCGCGCCCGTGTCATGGCGCGCGGAAAAGTCCTGGAAGCTTTCGGCTGGCCCGATGCGGTGCTTAACATAAGCCTTCAGAAGCCGCTCGACGCAGAGCGGTGCGTCCTGTGCTTTCACATCGCGGAGGATCTCGCGCCCGATGGCCCCGCTGGCGCCGAAGCCTCCCCCGGCGGCGATGTGATAGCCATCAACGGAGTCGCCGTCTTCATTGACGGCGACTCGCGCGGCGATGAGGCCGATGTCGCCGATATAATGCTGCGCGCAGGAGTGATGGCATCCGGTCAGATGGATGTTGACCGGCTGATCGAGGCTCACCCGCTCCTCGCACCATGCCGCGATCGCCTCGGCATGGCTCTTCGTATCGGAGGCGGCAAAACGGCAGCCCCGCGAGCCTGTGCAGGCAACGAGCCCGGCACGGATCGAAGATGCTTGCCAGCCGAGTCCGGCTTTTTCGATAGCCTCCTTGGCTTTCGCAAGGCGCTGCTGCGGAATGCCGGAGATCAGAAGATTCTGCCAGACCGTCAGGCGAAGATCGCCGTCGCCATGATCGCGAGCGATGGCAGAAAGCGCACGCATTTGCTCCGCGCTCATTTTGCCAACGGGCAGCACGGCTCCAATATAGAAAAGGCCCGGCTGCTTTTGCGGATGCACGCCGATATGCGCTTGCCGGCCTTGCGCCGGCCGCGGGCGGATATGCTTTGCCTCAATGCGTGTGAGCGGGCGGCCAAGCCGCTCTTCGACCTTGGCAAGAAATCCATCAAGATTGCCATTTTGCGCAGCGTAACGGTCGAGCACATATTTCAATCTTGCCTTGGCACGGTTGGTGCGGTCTCCCTCGGCGATGAAGACCCGCACAATGGCGTCGGCAACATCGATTGCCTCCGAAGGCCTCACGGCGATGCCCGTCTCGCGCGCGAGATCCTTGTGCCCGGTGATGCCGCCGATCAGGAGCTTGAACCAGACCCCTGGTTCAACATCTGCGCCGTCTCCTATCTCGACTGCTTGAAAGCCGATGTCGTTGGTGTCTTCGAGAGTAGGGATCGCGCCGCCGCCATCAAAGGCGACGTTGAACTTTCGCGGGAGTCCGTAGAGCGTGCGTTGGTTGAGCACATGGAAGTGCCATGCGCGCGCATAGGGGCGCGTGTCGATGAGCTCCTGCGGGTCAATGCCTGCCGTCGCATCGCCCGTCACATTGCGAATGTTGTCGGCGCCCGCGCCGCGCGTGGTGAGGCCAAGATCCTGCACACCCTCGACGACATGAAGCGCGTCTCTGGGCGCGATCTCCCGCAGCTGGAGGTTTGCGCGCGTTGTTACATGCGTGTAACCGCCGCCGAATTTCTCAGCCAAATCGGCAAGCCCCGCGAACTGCCATTGCGATAGAATGCCGTTTGGAATGCGCAAGCGGCACATGTAGCTGTCTTGCGCAGGAGCAACATAAAAGAGCCCGTAGAAACGCCAGCGGAAATTATCGGCGGGTTTTGGCGGCTCATTGCGTTCGGCCTGTGCGCGCAATCGCGCATAGGCATCGAAGGGATGCTGCTCGCGCTTCCACTTTTCTTGATCGGTGAGCTTCTTGCCGGAATTGCTAGCTTCATCTTGCGCCAGGAGGTGTGGCGCATCAGGGCCGGCGGGCATTGATTCGACGTTGGCGGGAGTGCCCGCCGAGCCCGAAAAACTTCTGCCGCCCCGCGCCTGAATGCCCGCAACGAAGCCTTCGAGATAGCGCTTTTGCTCGGGAGTGAAATCGCCAGACATTGAAGCCTCACGCAGCTTGCGGCAGCGCAAATGCGGGCCCGAAGGCAAGCATGCTGCGCAAATGCGAGACATCGGCGCCGCTGCGAATCATGTCGAGGTACCAGAGACCATCAGCCGTGTCGCCAAAGAGCACGGCGCCGGTCAACCGGTTCTCGCGCATCACGAGTTTCTTATAGGTTTGCGCTCCTTGGTCCTCGAGGATTATGGCCTCACTCCACTGGGCTTCGAGGACCTCGCCCGCTGAAAACACATGCACTCCGGAGACCTTGAGATTTGTCGCTGGCGTCGTGCCCGAATAGGCGGCGGTCCGGTCGCCGGCGAGGCGCCGCGCCAACACTTTCGCCTGCTCATTCACCGGCTCGACGAGGCCGTAAACGCAGCCGTCGTGTTCCGCGCATTCGCCGATCGCAAAAATGTTCGGATCGCTTGTCGTGAGGCCATTATCGACCATGATCCCGCCATTGACGGCGAGCCCTGCTTGCCGGGCGAGCGCGGCATTCGGTTTGATGCCCACCGCGCACACCACGAAGTCCGCTGGAATAATGCGCCCGCCGGCAAGCTCAAGGCCGTTTGCGCGGGTTTCGCCCAAAACGCGTTTTGTGTCCGCGTTGAGCAAAACTTCGACGCCCTTGGCCTCGATGGCCTGCTTCAGGAGAAGCGCCGCGCGAGGATCGAGCTGGCGCTCCATCAAGCGATCCATCAAATGAATGAGCGTGACCCTAACGCCTGCTTTGGCCAGGCCGTAGGCGGCCTCGATACCAAGAAGGCCGCCGCCGATCACGGCCGCGCGCGCCCCCGTGCGCATCAAAGTGCGCATTGTGTCGACGTCTGAGAGATCGCGGAAGGTGAGGACGTTTTGCAGATCCATCCCGGGCTTCGCCAGCCGGATGGGGTGCGAGCCAGTGGCAAGCACAAGCTTGGAAAAAGTGAAGTGGTGGCCGCTTGTAAGGGTGACGACGCGCGCGCGGCGGTCGACCGATGCGGCCGCTTGCCCATAAAGCATGGTCACGCCGCGCTTTTCCCACCAGCTCTTGGGCTTGAGCTCAATGGCCTCCTCGCGGATCTCTCCCGCGAGAAGGGACGAGAGGAGCACGCGATTATATGAAAGCCGGGGCTCGGCGCCGATGACGATAATGCTGTAGCGGCCGAGCGCGCGCTTCGTGAGCTCCTCGACAAAGCGTGTCGCGGCCATGCCATTGCCGATAACCGCGAGAGGCTCGCTCATCGCTTTCCCCCGGAAGGCGTCCACTCATGCATCCGCACTCTCCAATAAAAAACCGCTGTCTGGCGTCCGCGCGAGCGGAGCCTGGCAGCGGCGTTGCTGAACTTGTGGGCCCCGCATCGGACCCGGCGGCGAAGCGGAAACGTCCCGCCAGCCGTCTGAAGCAATCTGCGGGCCACCCCGCGGCCAGCCGCGGGCTCTCTCGGCTGCCGGCCTCTTCTTGAGAGCTGACGTGGCAATCAGGAGGCCAGCCCCGAGGCAAATTGCCCAATCGGCTGCGCTGGATTTGTCCACTTTTTGTGCAGTGCAGCGCTCAACGGGGCGCCGCTCCTGAGCGAGAGAACTGCGGCCGGGCGGCCCAAAAACGTCCGCGCCGCAAATCCTCCTCAATTCGCATCGTGTCCCGGTGGCAAGCGGACCCCGTCAACGGGGCCGCTCGCCGCTAAATGCGGGCTTCGGCGAGGCTGCGGGCCCGCTGTGCGAAAAGGTTCCTGCGCAGGTAGTGCCACCATGTCATCGCAAGACACGTCACATAGAACGCAACGAAGATCTTCAATGCGGGAGCGGGTCCGCCGCTGGCAGCAATCGAGGCTCCGAAGGCGCGCGGGATCAAATATCCGCCAACGGCGCCAATCGCTGATGTGAAGCCGAGCACGGCAGCGCTCTCGATACCGGCCGTCTTGAGGGCGAGCTCCCTGGCGGCGCCCCCCAGCCCTTTTGCCTCTCTAAGCTTTTCCGCGCGGAAAATCGAAGGGATCATCCGGAATGTCGAACCATTGCCAATGCCGGTCGTGATGAAGAGGATTAGGAACATGGAAAGAAAGCCCGCAAAACTCTTGACCTCGATGTAGTGCATGGCGCCAATCGTCGCGGCGGCCATCGCCACAAAATTCCAGAAGGTCACACGCGCGCCGCCCACCTTATCGGCGAGAAGGCCGCCGAGCGGGCGTGCAACGGATCCGACGAGCGGCCCCAGGAAGGCAATGCCCACCGTAACTTCCGGAAACTGTGTTTTGAGCAGCAGCGGAAAGGCGGCCGAATAGCCAATGAACGAGCCGAACGTCCCGATATAAAGCCAGGACATGATCCACGTGTGCTTGCGCTTGATGATCAGCAGCTGATCCTTGAAGGTCGATCGCGCGCAAGTCAGATTGTCCATGTAGCGGCAGGCGCCGTAGACGGCGAGGACGATCAGCGGCAGCCACATCAGCCCGGCGTTTTGCAAATAGAGTCCGCCCTGCGCGGGTCCCCTGTAGAGGCTGATCCATCCCGCCCCGATCACAACCGGCGCCAGGAATTGAACACTGCTGACGCCGATGTTTCCGCCAGCCGCATTGAGCCCCAGCGCCCAGCCCTTCATGCGGTTCGGATAAAAGAACGAGATATTGGCCATGCTTGACGCGAAATTGCCGCCGCCGAAGCCTGCCGTCGCGGTGACCATCAGCATCTGCCAGAACGGGGTGTCAGGCTTGGTTACGAAATAAGCGAGCGCGATGGCCGGGATGAACAAGAGCGCCGCGCTGATGAGAGTCCAGTTCCGCCCGCCAAACCGGGGCACGGCAAAAGTGTAAGGAAAGCGCAGCAGCGAGCCGACGAGCCCTGGCAAGGCTACGAGCTGAAACAGCTGATCGGTCGTGTAATGAAACCCGGCCTGAGGGAGTCTCGTCGCTACGATGCTCCAAGTCAGCCAAATCGAGAAACCGAGATGCTCGGCCAAGATCGACCAGATCAGATTGCGTCGTGCAATGAACTTGCCTTTGGTTTCCCAAAATTTTTCGTTCTCTGGGTCCCAATCGGAGATCCAGGTTGTGTCGCGCTTGCTCATCAACAAGTCCCTTTTTGATTAAGGTTCAAACGATCACTGGCGGGTCTTGAGTGCTGCGGGCGCCGGGCAGGGCCGGGGCCAGCCCGGCACGTCAGTTCGGCTGCACGGGTGGCAGTCTTTGCCTTCATTCACGCGCCTCAAAAAAAAGCCGCTGGCCGACCACGCGCGAGCGGCGGTCTGCCAGCGGCGTTGCTGGATATCCCAGGCCCGCCATTGAGCCTGGAATGAAAGGACCGTAGGGAGTCAGTCCGCGTGCTAAAGAGCAAGCTTTATGCCAAGGCCGGGATGTCTTGCGCGCCCGCGTGCCGCGGCCCTCAACATTCTCTCGCGGGGAGCATTTGCGCGGCAGATTGCCGAAGGCCTGCCCGAATTGCGCGCCGTTTGTGCACTGCACTCGGTCCGGCGGACGTCTACTTGCTGCGCAGAGCCGCGAAATAGCCGTGGACGTCAGAGGGCGAAAATTGGGGCGGCTCGAAAGCAATTGGGATGGCGGAAGGGGCGGTGATTTGCGGTCCAAGGCCGGGCGCGTAGACTGCCGCCGCGGCTTGGGCGAGAGTCTCAGAGAAAACGCACTGCCCCGCCGCCGCCATTTGCGCGTAGAGCCAAAGCGCATGCGCCGGATCGGCTTTGATGGCGGCCTCGTCAAGCCGCAGGCCAGCACCAGCCCCTCTGCCGCCCGCGAGGACCGGCTCGATCGTGGCTGGGGTAACGCCAGGACCGGCTGCTTCGCTGAGCAGCGCAGCAACAGAGCCGCGATTGGCCCGCTCCCCCGCCCACCGCGCTGCCTCGCCGATGGCATCGCCAATGGCATGGACCTCCTCGGCATGGGCGTGCGCCCATCCGGCCCTGAACGCCAGCACTTTTTCGGGGCAGTCCCGTACGATCTCGAGGCCCTGATGCAGAATCACGCCCGCGCCTGCGCTGGCGGCGAGCGAATTCCACGGCGCGCCGACGCAAAACCCGTCGAGGCTGCCCTTGCGAAGGGTGTCGACCATATAGGGAGGCGGCACGACAACGAGGCGGACGTCTTCACCAATATCGATTTGGCCGGAGCGCAGCCAAAGCCGCAATTGGTAATGATGCGTCGAGAAGGGAAAAACGTGGCCGAAGGTAAGCGGCGGCTCGCCCGCTCCCCTGCGTTTCGCTGCGATCCTCTTGAGTGCTTGCGAGGTCGCCTGCGGTCCGGCAGGCACTTCCCCGGTTTGCTGGGCTATGGCTTCATAGAGGGCTTTCGAGACGGTAATCGCGTTGCCATTGAGGCCGAGCGCCACGGGAGCAACGAGTTCCGCCTTGACTTGCGCAAGCCCGAGAGAGACGGCAATCGCCGCCGGCGCCAGCATATGAGCGGCGTCGAAATATCCAGCCGCAAGCTTGTCGCGAATATTGGCCCAGGAGGGCTCGGGGACGAGTTCAAGATCGAGGCCGCGCGCAGCGGCAAAGCCTTGGCCTTTGGCGATATGCAAAAGCGCTGCATCGGTCAGCGGCACATAGCCGATGCGCAGGCTTTTTCTCATCCTAACAACTCCGCGGCAGTGATGATCGAGCGGGCAACCTCGGCGAGCTTTTTGTTTTCATTCATCGCCACCTTGCGCATCAGCGCATAGGCTTGCTCCTCGGGGATACCTTTCGCGCGCATCACGAGGGCCTTGGCGCGTTCGATCAGCTTGCGCTCCTCAAGCTGACTTTTTGCCGCCTCGAGCTCGGTCTTGAGCTTGGCGAAGGCGTAAAACCGGCTGATGGCGGTGTCGAGGATCGGTTTGACCCGGTCCTTGCGCAGGCCATCGACGACATAGGCCGAGACGCCTGCATCGATTGCCGCCTCGATCATCTCCCTGTCCGACTGGTCGACGAACATGGCAACCGGCCGCGCAACCGAGCGGCTCACCACGAACATCTGCTCAAGGACGTCGCGGCTCGGGCTTTCAAGATCGATCAGGATGACATCGGGATCGATGGCACGCAGCCTCTCGAGGAGGTTTGACGTTTCTTCGATGCGCAGGACGCTTCTATGCCCGGCGGCACGCAGACCCTCTTCGAGAATGGCTGCGCGCAGCGGGTTCTTGTCGACGACGGCTATGCGCAGATCGCGGCTCAATTGGACTCCAATCGCAGAGGGCTCGCCCTTAAAGCATGTCGCGGGCCAGCTTTACAGTTGCTCTGACCCTTTGCCTGCTCTCAGGAGCCCTATTTGACTTCGTTTGGCGCTTCCTCCTATAAGGGGCCGGACTTTACGGGGGCTGCGCTATCTCGCCCTTCGCCGGCAAGCGAGGGAGGCGGAGAGCGCCACTGTGGCCTTGCCGGGTTGGTCAGCAAGTCCTGGCCTGGCCGGCGAGGCTTCTTTCGTTGATCAATCAGGGATTTGGAGCGGCGCGGTGAAGCGGACGTACCAGCCAAGCAAGCTTGTGCGCAAACGCCGTCACGGTTTCCGGGCGCGGATGGCATCCGTTGGGGGCCGCAAAATCATTGCGGCACGAAGAGCGCGGGGCCGTAAACGCCTCTCGGCTTAATCCTGGGAGGAAGCCGGAAGGCCTTCGCTGCCTGGGCAGCAGAGGGTTTAGGGGACTTGTCCAGTGCTCTTGCGAGAAGCTGCTCACCCGCGCGCTGTCCGAGCCCCGTCCGTACGGCAGGGACTGGCCTTGACACGACTAGAGCGTCTGAGGCGGAGAGCCGATTTCGTGGGCGCCGCGCGCGGCAGGCGGGTCCATGCGCGCGGATTCACCCTGCAATCCGCTCCCGCGCAGAAGAACCGCGAAATTGGGCAAGGCATCTCTGCTTGCGAGCTTGAGCCAAAACGCAGGCGGCGAGCACCGCCCGGGCCCGCCAACTGGCCGCCCCGGCCGCGGGTAGGCTTTGCCATCTCGAGGCGGACCGGCGGCGCCGTCGAGCGCAACCGGATCCGGCGCCGCATCAAGGAAGCGCTGCGTCTGTTGAAGGGACTTCCGGCAGAGCCGGGGTATGACTATGTCATCCATGCCCGGCGGGAGACGCTCGGAATGCCGTTCGCAGCTCTTCAGGAAGAACTCCTGCGCGCCTTTGGGAAGGCAGCCAGAGAGAAAACCGGTCATCAGCACGCGCAAAAGGCTTCGAAAGCCGCGGCCGGCGCGCATCAGGTAAAGTAACACGGCAGGATCATACGGGATGACCCCAGAGACCAAGAACATCATCGTGGCGACCGTCCTGTCATTGCTTGTCGTCATTGCCTGGGACTATTTCTATGCCAGGCCGCAGCTCCAAAAGGAGCGCCAAACACAGGCGCAAATGCTGGAGCGGCCCGCTGCCCCCGCGCAAAAAGGCCCGCAAGCTGGTGCTCAGCCGTCCGCGCAATCTGTGCCGCAGATAGAAGCGCCAAGCGTCCCGGCGCCAAGCACAGAGCCGGTTAAGGAGATGACTCGCGAAGAGGCTTTGGCGCAGAGTCCGCGGGTCAAGATCGATGCCCCGGCGATCTTTGGCTCGATCGCGCTTAAGGGCGGCCGGATCGACGATGTGACGTTCAAAGCATACCGCGAGACGGTCGATCCGAAGAGCCCGCGCGTCGTTTTGCTCTCGCCTGCGGGTTCTCCTGCGCCCTATTATGCCGAACTTGGCTTTCTTTCCGCATCTGACGGGCATCCGCGCCTTCCGGGCCCCGAGACGCTCTGGCAGGCCGACCGCGACACGCTGACCCAGTCCTCGCCCGTGACCCTCACCTATGACAATGGCGAGGGGCTCATCTTCCGGCGGAAGGTCGCCATCGACGACCGCTACATGTTCACGGTTACGGACACGGTTGAAAACAAATCCGGCCAGCCGGTGACCCTTCATCCCTATGGGCTCGTCAAGCGGCAAGGCAAGCCGCCAACGGCAGGCTACACCATCCTGCACGAAGGCTTTGTCGGCGTCGTTGGCGGCGAGTCTGGCGTCGAACAGGTGAAGTACGACCGGATCGAGAAGGAAGAGCACGCCGAGAAGCGCTTCGAGGGAACCGGTGGCTGGCTTGGCCTGACGGACAAATATTGGGCGGCAACCGTTATCGCACCGAGCTCGATGCAGGTTATGGCCAATTTCCTTGGCTCGGGCACCGGGCCCAAAATGATCTATGAGGCGGGATTTGCAGGTAAAGAGGGGCTCACCATTGCTCCAGGAGCGTCGGGAGAGACGATAAGCCGCGTCTTCGCGGGCGCCAAGGAGACCGAAACGCTCGACCGGTATGAAGCGGCGCTTCACATCGATAAATTCGACCGCCTCATCGACTGGGGATGGTTTTACTTCATCACGAAACCGATGTTCCGGCTGCTCGATTTTATTTACAAGTTTACGGGCAACTTCGGCATCGCCATCCTGTGCGTCACTTTATTGGTCAAGGGGGTCTTCTTTCCGCTCGCCAATCGAAGTTATGTCTCGATGGCAAAGATGAAGTCGGTCCAGCCGCAAATCGCCGCCATCCGCGACCGTTTCCCCGACGACAAGCAAAGGCAGCAGATGGAGGTCATGGCACTCTACCGGCGCGAGAAGATCAATCCCGTCTCCGGCTGCTTGCCAGTTCTCATTCAGCTTCCGGTCTTTTTCGCGCTCTATAAGGTGCTGGTCATCACCATCGAGATGCGGCAGGCGCCGTTTTTCGGCTGGATCAAAGATCTCTCGCGCCCGGATCCGACAAACATCTTCAATCTCTTCGGCCTTCTGCCATTCGATCCAACGTCGATCCCGATCTTCGGCCCCTATCTCGTGATCGGCGCTTGGCCGCTCATCATGGGGATCACAATGTTTGTTCAGATGAAGATGAATCCGGCTCCGGCCGATCCGGTGCAACAGACGGTCTTCACCTGGATGCCGGTGATTTTCACTTTCACGCTCTCCAATTTCGCCTCCGGCCTGGTGATCTATTGGAGCTGGAACAATCTGCTGTCCGTCATCCAGCAGGGCGCGATCATGAAGAAGGCAGGGGCAAAGATCGAGCTCTGGGACAACCTCGCCTCGATGTTCCGCAAGAAGACGAGAAAAGCGGCGACCTAGCGTGTCCTCCCAGCTCACTTTGGAGAGCCGGGCTTTGCAAGAGCCCGATGACTTCGAATTGGGGCGGAAGCTCTTTGCGGGCAGGTGCAGCTTCGTTGCTGCAGCTGCGGACCAAGTCCAATTGCCGCCTCCTGGCCCGCCGGAAATCGCCTTCGCCGGCCGCTCGAATGTTGGCAAATCCTCGCTGCTTAACGCGCTCACCGGCCGCACTGCGCTGGCGCGCACGTCACGCACGCCAGGCTGCACGCGCGGGCTGAATTTCTTCGAGCTTGGCGAGGCCCGCCAGGTAAAACTTCGTCTCGCCGATATGCCGGGCTATGGCTATGCGGCCGTGGGCAAGGAAAAGGCCGCAAGCTGGGGCGGCTTGATAAGCGGTTATTTGCGCGGACGCGCGGCCCTGCTGCGAGTCTTTCTCTTGATCGACGGCCGCCATGGCGCAAAGCCCTCTGACATCGGCATGCTCGATCTCCTGGACGCGAGCGCCGTCTCCTATCAAATCATTTTGACCAAGAGAGATGAAGTGAAAACCGCCGGGCAGCAAGCGCAGCTCGCATCGGCGCTTGCCATTGCTTCTGCCCGCGCGGCTGCCTTCCCCGAGGTGATCTCCACGTCCTCGCGCACCGGCGAAGGAATAGGCGAGTTGCGCGCGGCGATTGCAAGACTCCTTAGGGAGCGCGGCACGGGGATCTGAGCTCATGGCGGGGTTTTCGGCCGGTGAGATCGAACGTTATGCGCGCCACATCGTGCTGCACGAGATCGGCGGCCCTGGGCAGCAAAAGCTTAAAAAGGCGCGCGTGCTTGTCATCGGTGCGGGCGGCCTTGGTTCGCCCCTCATTCAGTATCTTGCGGCGGCGGGGATGGGCGAGCTTGGAATCCTCGACGACGATGTGGTCTCTCTCTCAAACCTCCAGCGCCAGGTTTTGCACGGCACGGCCGACATCGGCCGGCCCAAAGTAGAAAGCGCCCGCGATGCGGCCGCGCGCTTAAATCCACATGTGAAGGTCACGCTCTTTCCCGCGCGGCTCACGGCCCAGAACGCGCGCGCCCTGGTTACGCCGTTCGATGTCATTGCTGACGGGTCGGATAATTTTGCAACCCGCTATGCCGTGTCAGACGCCTGCTATTACGAGCGTCGCCCGCTTGTGACGGCGGCCGTTGGCGCCTTCGATGGCTCCCTCACCGTGCTGCGCCCTTATGAGAAGAGCTCGTCGGGCGAGCCCAACCCGACCTACCGCTGCCTTTACCCAGAGCCGCCGCCGGAAGGCTCGGTGCCCCCTTGCTCGGAAGCGGGCGTGCTCGGCGCGCTGACCGGCATTCTGGGCGCGATGATGGCGCTTGAGGTGATCCGCGAGATCGTTGGTTTTGGCGAAGGGCTAATTGGCAAGCTTTTGCTCGTAGACGCCCTTAACATGCGTTTTGAGACTGTGCGCTACCGCTGGGACCCCGCCAATCCGCTGAGCGGGATGGCCGCTTTGCGGGCGGAAGAAAAGGCGCGGCAATTCTAAGAAGCGGCCATGTTCTCAGCCATTTGATTGCCGTCAAGCTCGAACGGCTGCCGTCCCTGGGAGCTCAGATTGTTGCTAATGGGGCCCTCTTCTCTCGCTCAGCCGAAACGGTTAGAGTGCAGTGCAACAACCGCCGCCCGGCGCTGCCAGCGGCGAGCCGGGCCGCGGGAGACAGTCGAATGAGGCAAGGAGCTTCGCGTGAGCAGAGCCCGGCCGCTGCGAAAGGGAGAGCGAGCGAGGCCGAACCTCCGCGCAAATCAGGCTTCGGCACGCTTGCGCTGGGATCTCTCGGCGTCGTCTACGGCGATATCGGCACGAGCCCGCTCTATGCGCTGCGCGAGTCACTCAGTCATATCAAGGATAGTGGAGTCCCCGAAGCCGGGGTGATTGGAATCGTCTCGCTGCTTCTTTGGGCACTCTTCTTCACGGTCACTGCAAAGTACGTTCTCTTCTTGATGCGCGCCGACAACAAGGGCGAAGGCGGCATTTTATCGCTCATGGCGCTCGCGCAGTCAGCGCTTGGCCGCGGTGTTAAGGCAGTCTTCCTCCTCGGAGTTGCAGGTGCCGCCTTGTTCTCGGGCGATGCGATCATAACCCCGGCAATCTCGGTGCTCTCCGCGCTTGAGGGGATCGGGCTTGCGACGCCGGTTTTCTCGCCCTATATCGTGCCGCTTACGGTTGCCGTTCTCGTTTCGCTTTTTTGGGCGCAGTCGCGCGGGACGGCGCGAGTTGCTGCGTTCTTTGGTCCGATTATGGCGGTCTTTTTCATGACAACCGGCTACCTTGGCGCGGTGCACGTCGCCGATCAGCCCCACATTCTTCAGGCGTTCAACCCGGTTTTCGGCGTGAAATTTCTTTTCGGCCATGGCCTGCTCGGTTTTGTTGTGCTCGGCTCGGTTTTCCTCGCCGTCACTGGGGCCGAAGCCCTTTATGCTGACATGGGCCATTTCGGCCGCGGCCCTATCCGGATCGCTTGGCTCTTTTTTGTTTTGCCCGCGCTCGTGCTCAATTATCTCGGCCAAGGCGCGCTCGTTCTTGCCGATCAGAAAGCCATCGAGAATCCATTTTACCTGCTCGCGCCGGACTGGGCGCTCCTGCCGCTTGTAATCCTGGCCACCGTTGCAACAGTCATCGCGAGCCAGGCTGTCATCACAGGCGCCTTTTCTCTCATCCGGCAGGCGATCCAACTCGGCCTCTTGCCGAGGATGCTCATCTTGCATACTTCCGAAACACAGGAAGGACAGATTTTCATCCCCCGCATCAACCGCTTGCTTCTTGCCGGTGTCGTGCTGCTTGTCCTCACATTCAAGAGCTCAAGCGCACTTGCATCGGCCTATGGCATTGCCGTGACCGGAACGATGGTGGCGACAACGGCCCTAGCCTTTATTGTTGTGTGGAAGTCGTGGCACTGGCCTGTCTGGCTTGCCGTCCCATTCGTCTCGACATTTCTTGCGATCGATCTGGCGTTTTTGGGCGCCAATCTCACGAAGGTCGCCGACGGGGGCTGGGTGCCGCTCCTGGTCGGCAGTCTTTCGATGGTCGTAATGTGGACTTGGGTGCGCGGCACCGCGCTTTTGACGCGGAAATTCCAGCGCGATTCAATCCCTATTCCCGATCTTATCCGGATGCTTGACAAATCGAAGCCGATCCGGGTGCCGGGGACCGCAATCTTTTTCACCAACTCGCCCGAGATCGCACCTGCCTCGCTCCTCCATAATTTGAAGCACAATAAAGTCTTGCATGAGCGTGTCTGGCTTTTGTCGGTCATGACCGAGAACCTGCCGCGCGTGCCGGAGGCCAAGCGGTGCGATGTCGAAAAGCTTTCCGAGGATTTCACGAGAGTCGTTTTACATTTTGGCTATATGGAGAGCCCGCGCGTTCCCGCGGCGCTTGCCCTTTTGCGCCGCATGGGCCTCAAATTCGACATCATGACGACCTCGTTCTTCCTTGGCCGCCGCACAATCAAGCCTGCCCCGAAATCTGAGATGCCGCGATGGCAGGACCGGCTTTTCGTCGCGCTCGCGCGGCAGGCAGCGCCCCCCACCGACTTCTTCGCCATTCCTTCCGACCGCGTGGTCGAGCTCGGCGCGCAAGTGACGATTTGAGGCGAGCCCTCCTGAGGATGTGGGACGGTAGCGTGCCATCCTCATTCTGAGAAAGAGAAGTGTCATGGCCGGGCTTGACCCGGCAATCCAAACATGATTCCCCGTGCTGGATGCCGGCTCAATCCCCGGACTGTGATCCGGGGGCGGGCATGACGTGATTAAGCGCGCATGACGCGGCCGCGCAGGGCCTTATCCGTTCACAACCGGATCATCACCATGTCCCAGCACATTGCCGTCCTCATGGGCGGGCTCTCGGCCGAACGGGAGGTTTCGCTTGCCTCAGGAGAGGCCTGCGCCAAGGCGCTCGAGGCGCAGGGTTACCGGGTCACCCGCGTCGATGTGGACCGCAACGTCGCCCAGAAGCTCGCCGCGTTGAAGCCCGGCATCGCCTTCAACGCCCTGCACGGCCGGTTCGGCGAGGATGGCATCATGCAGGGCATTTTGGAAATGCTGCGCATTCCTTATACCCACTCCGGCGTGCTCGCCTCGGCGCTCGCCATGCGCAAGGACCGCGCCAACCAATTCTTCCGCGCAAATGGCATTCCCGTTGCAAACGGGGTGACGGCCGACCGCTTCGTTGCGGCGAAGGCCCACGTCATGGAGCCTCCTTATGTCATAAAGCCGCTCGCCGAAGGATCGTCCGTTGGCGTTCTCATTGTGCCGGCTGGCGCAAACCGCCCTCCGGAAGAATTAACCAAAAAAGATTGGCCGCACGGGGATGAGGTTCTTCTCGAACGCTACATCGCCGGGCGCGAGCTTACCTGCGCCGTAATCGGCGAAAAAGCTTTAGAGGTCATAGAGATACGTGCGGCCGACGGCGGCTGGTACGATTACCACGCAAAATACGCGAAGGGCGGCTCGATCCACGTGCTTCCGGCAAAACTTAAAGAAAATATTTACCAAACTGTTCAAGAGTTGGCGCTGAAAGCGCACAGGGCGCTCGGTTGCCGCGGCGTGAGCCGGACCGATTTCCGCTACGACGATACGCCCGGGGGGACCGGCGAGCTCGTTGTTCTGGAGGTCAACACCCAGCCCGGGATGACGGAGACGTCGCTTGTGCCGGAACTTGCCGCCTATGCCGGCATCACATTCGGTGAGCTTGTTCGATGGATGGTCGAGGACGCCTCCTGCGATCGGTAAGTGCGCCAGAAATCGGCCTTCCTCCGGCGGCGATCGCCTCGGCCGGGGCTCTCGTTCTCGCTGAGCCCTTGGCCCCAAGGCGGGTGATGGTGCCGCCTCGCCGCCACAAGCAGCGGGCGCTCCAGAAAGCCGCTGCAATTTTGACTGCACCTGGCGCCGGCGCCCTCCTTTCTGTGGCCCTCTTCGCTGTCACCGGAGCCTACGGGATCGTCAAAGGCGGCCACTATGCCGCCTACGTCGCCCGCGAAGGCGAGCCCGCCGATATTCTTGCAAAGGCGCTCGGATTTTCTATTCAAGCCGTGACGATCTCCGGCGCGCGCGAGCTCAAGGAGCAGGAAATCCTCGCCCTTGCGGGGATTTCACCGCGCAACTCGCTTCTCTTTCTCGATGCCGGCAAAACGAGGGAGCGGCTCAAGACGCTCGCTCTCGTCAAAGAGGCCGCGGTGAGCAAGCTTTATCCCGGAAGGCTTCTGATTGAGATCGAGGAGCGTGTGCCTTTTGCGCTCTGGCAAAGCGGCGGCGAAATCAAGATCGTGGCGGCCGACGGCGTGGCTTTGGGCGTCTTGCGCGACAGGCGCTTTATAGGCCTGCCCTTTGTCGCTGGCGAAGGCGCCAACGAGAAGCTCGGCGAGTACATGGCGCTGCTCGAAGCAGCGGGCGGCCTGCGGCCCAAAATCACCGCTGGCGTGCGCGTCGCTGGCCGCCGCTGGACGCTGAAGACCTCGGATGGAATCGACATTCTTCTTCCCGAAACCGGAGCCGAGGCCGCGCTCGCAATGTTCGCGGGGCTCGAACGATCCTACCATTTGCTTGCCAAAGATGTTCTCTTATTTGACTTGCGCCAGCCTGGACGCCTCGTGGCACGGTTGACCGAAGAGGCCGCCGCCGGGCGCGCAGCTGCGGCAGCCAAGGCGGCCAAGGCGGCCAAGGCGAAGGGCCGCCGCCCATGAGGACAAAACCGCTTCCGCTGCGCCTGCCGCCGTTGCCTCCGCGCAAAAGCGCGATGCTTTCTGTCCTCGACATTGGAACTTCGAAAATCGTCTGCCTCATCGCGAGCCTCAGCCCGTGCGATCAATCGGATACTTTGCGCCGGCGCACGCACCGGTGCCGCATTGTCGGCATCGGCCATCAGCGCTCGCGCGGCATTAAGGCCGGCACGGTTGTCGATCTCGAAGCGGCGGAAGCAGCGATCAGGCTCGCAGTTGATGCCGCCGAGCGTATGGCGGGAGTTGAGGTTGAAAGCGTGATCGTTAATGCGACGGGGGGCAGGCTTGCTTCGCATCTTTATGAGGCGAAGATCCATGTCGCCGGCCGCGAGGTTGCACAGGCGGATGTTCACCGGGTGCTTGAAGCATGCACCGCGCGCGGCGGCCAAGAAGGCAGGGCCGTGCTGCATTCTCTGCCGACCGGCTTTTCGCTCGGCGAGACGCGCCAAATTCAAGATCCGCGCGGAATGGTCGGCAGCGAGCTTGGCGCGCAGATGCATATGCTGAGCTGTGATGCGGCAGCCGCGCGTAATCTCATGCTTGCCGTCGAGCGCTGCCATCTTGGCGTTAATGCTCTGGTGGCCACGCCCTATGCGGCAGGGCTTGCGGCTCTTGCCGACGATGAAGCCGAGCTTGGCACGACCTTAATCGACATGGGCGCGGGGACAACTTCGGTGAGCATCTTCTCGGGCGGCCACCTCACCCACGCCGACGCCGTTGCGGTTGGCGGCCATCATGTCACGATGGATGTGGCGCGCGGTTTTGGCATAACACTCGCCGACGCCGAGCGCTTAAAGACGCTTTATGGCGCCTGCCTCACCTCGGTATCGGACGAAAGCGAGACGATTGCAATCGTACGCGCGGGCGAGGAAGCCGAGCGCCCGTCGCATGTCCCGAAAGCGCAGCTCATCGCGATCATCAAGCCGAGGGTCGAGGAGATCCTCGAGCTCGTGCGCGACCGGCTCAAGAGCGCGGGCCTTCCGCCGCACGCCGGCCGGAGGCTCGTTTTGACGGGCGGCGCCTGCCAGCTGACCGGGCTGCCTGCGGCGGTGAAACGAATCGTCGGCGGACAAGTGCGGATTGGCAGGCCGCTCGGAATCAAGGGGCTGCCGGAATCGGCAAAGAGCCCGGCTTTTGCCGCTTCTGTCGGGCTTCTGATCTATCCACAAGTGAGCGGCATCGAGCATTTCCGGCCTTCGCGGCGCACCGCAGAAGCTGCGCAAAACGATGGCTACATCGGCCGGGTCGGGCGGTGGCTCAAGAGTAATTTTTGAAATGCGTGCGGCGGTACCGCGCGGCAAGAGATCATTTTGCCGCGCTGATCTCAATCAAACCCGGGCGCCAAGGGCGGCGCTCCAACGTCGAGAGGCCAGACGATGACGATCAACCTTAAAGCTCCCGAGCTGCGGGAACTGAAACCCCATATCATGGTCGCCGGCGTCGGCGGCGCAGGGGGCAATGCGGTCAACAATATGATTGTCTCGGGCCTCCTCGGCGTCGAGTTCATCGTGGCCAACACAGATGCCCAGGCGCTCGCCTCGTCGAAGGCAGAGCGGATTATCCAAATGGGCCTGCAGGTGACCGAAGGCCTCGGCGCCGGCTCACAGCCGGAGGTCGGGCGCGCCGCAGCCGAGGAGGCCATTGAAGAGATTCGCGACCACCTTTCCGGCGCGCATATGGTTTTCGTCACGGCGGGCATGGGCGGCGGAACCGGCACGGGCGCGGCGCCGGTCATCGCGCGCGCGGCAAGGGATATGGGGATTCTCACTGTGGGCGTCGTGACCAAGCCCTTTCAGTTCGAAGGCGCAAGGCGCATGCGGGTTGCCGAAGCGGGGATTGCCGAGCTGCAAAAGGCAGTCGATACGCTGATCATCATTCCAAACCAAAATCTCTTCCGCATCGCCAATGAGAAGACGACGTTCGCAGATGCTTTTGCGATGGCCGACCAGGTGCTCTATTCTGGCGTTGCCTGCATCACCGATCTCATGGTCAAGGAGGGCCTCATCAATCTCGACTTCGCGGATGTGCGGGCCATCATGCGCGAGATGGGCAAGGCGATGATGGGCACCGGCGAGGCTTCTGGCGAAAAGCGGGCGATCCTTGCGGCAGAGGCGGCGATTGCCAATCCTCTCCTCGACGAGGTCTCGATGAAAGGAGCAAGGGGCCTTTTGATCTCGATCACCGGCGGCAACGATCTTACGCTTTACGAAGTCGATGAGGCCGCAAGCCGGATCAGGCAGGAGGTCGATGAGGACGCCAACATCATTCTTGGCGCAACCTTCGACCAGTCGCTTGAAGGCATCGTCCGCGTGTCCGTGGTTGCGACAGGAATCGATCAGCCCGCGAGCGCGGCTGAGCCGAGCGCGGCAGAGCTGCGTATCGCCGAGGTGACGAACCGGCTGCGGGCGCAGACCGCAACGCGGCCGGCCGAAATCCATACGCGCCATCAAGGGTTCCAGGCCGATGGGCCTGCGGGAGGAGATTACGATCCGCGCTATCAGGAGCGCGGCGCGCAGGGTCCGGCGGGCGAGCACGGCGTGCACATCCAAGAGATTCCCCTGCAGGCTCGCCATTATGCGGAGCCTGTGCAGCAGGGATACCGGACAAATGAGCCGTACGAAGCTGGCCCGTTCGTGCCCCCGCCGCCCGACTCGCCCGCCATCAGGCCGCAGAGGATGCCGCAGATCGACGACCTGCCGCTTCCGGCGCAAAATCAATTGCGCGCGCACCGCGGCGAGCTTCCGCCCGAGCAGCATCCAGAGGCCAAGCGCCGCTCGCTTCTTGAAAGGCTCGCGTCTTTTGGGTTGAGCCGTCACGACTCAGCTCCGCAAGCTGCGGGTCTGCGCAACGCTGCGCCGGCACGCCAGCAGCCTGCGACCAGCCAAGCAGCGATGCAGCGTCCGCAGGCGCCCAGCGCGGTTCACGCAGAATACGCAGGCAAGCGCGCCCAGCATCCGCCAGCTCCGCAAAGAGTGCCGCAGGTGCCAGCGGAAAGCCAAGGCCGGGCCGCCTATCAGACGCGCTCCTTTGAGGAAGACCAGCTCGAAATCCCTGCTTTCTTGCGCCGCCAGTCGAGTTGAAATAAAAACTCGATTGTCGCGAATGCCGGTGGGGCTTGTGTTGAGCGCACGATGTGCCGCCGGCGCGAGCCCTTGCAAGTCAGGCCGCAATGACCTGCGTGCTTACGGCAGGCCCAGGGTCCGCGCCATCGTCAAGCAGGCCGGCGGCGGGCAGCCTCGCCGTCTCTCCAGCCTTCCTTTGCCGCGGAACAAAATTCCTCGAAACGTCCGGCCGCGATGGCTTGCCGCATACCCGCCATGAGATCTTGATAGTAGGCAAGATTGATTTCGGTCAGCAGCATCATGCCGAGGATCTCGCCGGCCTTCACGAGGTGATGAAGGTAGGCGCGGGAATAGGTCCTGGCCGCCGCCGAAGACGAGAGCGCATCGGCGGGAGAGGCGTCCTGCGCGTGGCGCGCGTTGTGCAAGTTGAGGCGCCCTGCCCTCGTGTAAACGAGGCCATGCCGCCCGGCGCGGGTCGGCATCACGCAATCGAACATATCGATGCCGCGCCGCACCGCCTCAAGGAGATCGTCCGGCGTGCCGGCGCCCATGAGATAGCGCGGCTTCGCCTCAGGCAAATAGGGCAGCACGCATTCAATCATCGCAAGCATAATGGGCTGAGGTTCGCCGACCGCCAGGCCCCCGAGCGCATAGCCATGAAATCCCATTCTTGTCAGCTCTTTCGCGCTCTCGACGCGCAGCACCTCGCAGGCGCCTCCCTGAACAATGCCAAAGAGCGCGCGTCCATCTTTGCTGCCGAAGGCCGCCTTGCAACGCTCTGCCCACCGGAGGGACAACAGCATCGCGCGGCGCGCCTCTGCCTCTGTGCAGGGAAGGCGCACGCATTCATCGAGCTGCATAACAATATCCGAGCCGAGCAGCTCTTGAATTTCGACCGCCCGCTCGGGAGTGAGGCGATGCAGCGTGCCGTCGATATGGGACCTGAAGGTCACGCCATTTTCGTCGATCTTCCTGAGCTTTGCGAGCGACATCACTTGAAAGCCGCCAGAATCGGTCAAAATCGGCCACGGCCAGTTCATGAATTTGTGCAGGCCGCCGAGCGCTGCGATACGCTCAGGACCGGGCCGGAGCATGAGGTGATAAGTGTTGGCGAGCACGACCTCGGCGCCAAGCGCGCGCACAGCTTCTGGATGCATCGCCTTCACCGTGCCGGCGGTGCCAACAGGCATGAAAGCCGGCGTGCGAATCTCGCCGCGCGGCGACATGATGACTCCGGTCCGGGCCGCCTTGTCCTCGGCGAGGACTTTGAAGCTAAAATCCTGGCTCAAGCCCGGCCCTCCCCCGGAAAGAGCAAGCAGGCGTCGCCGTAGCTATAAAAGCGGTAGCGCTGAGCGATCGCATGCGCATAGCCGGCGCGCATGACTTCAAGGCCCGAGAATGCTGCCGCAAGCATGAAAAGGGTCGAGCGCGGCAGATGGAAATTGGTGAGCAATATATCGACTGCCTTGAAGTTATATCCCGGCGTGATGAAGAGCGCAGTTTCGCCTGAGAAAGGCGCGATGCTTCCGTCCTCGCGCGCTGCTGCCTCGAGAATCCGCAGGCTCGTCGTGCCCGCGGCAACAATTCGCCCGCCCGCCGCGCGCGCCCGGTTTAAGGCGCCGGCCGCCTCCTGGCTGATCTCGCCCCGTTCGGCGTGCATTTTGTGATCGGCGGTATCCTCCGCCTTGACCGGCAGGAACGTGCCGCCTCCCACATGAAGCGTCACTCTCGCAATCGAAATCCCGCCTGCGGCGAGCCCAGCAAGGAGCCTCGGCGTAAAGTGAAGACTTGCGGTCGGAGCCGCAACGGCGCCGGGCTTTTCCGCAAACACGGTTTGATAGTCCCGTGCGTCATGCTCATCCGCAGGCCTGCGGCTTGCGATATAGGGCGGCAGCGGCATTTGGCCTAGGCGCTCGATTGCCTGCCTTAGCGCGACGCCAGCAAGGGAGAACTTGAGCAGCACCTGGCCATCAGTGCCTTTTTCCATTACCTCCGCGTCAAGGGCCGGGGCGTTTGCTGGCTCGCCTCGAATAAAGGAGAGGACATCGCCCTCCTTCAATCTCTTGGCTGGCTTTGCGAGCGCGCGCCAGAAACTTTCGTCTTCCGCGTTTAGCAAAGTCACCTCGATCCCGGCTTGCGATCCGCCCCGCATGCGCACGCCGGAAAGGCGCGCCGGGATGACCTTAGTATCATTGACGGCGAGAATGTCTCCGGGCGCAAGGAGCTGTGGAAGCTCAAGAATGGCGCGGTCTGCAAAAGTTTGCGCGCTCTTTGGCCGCACGACAAGAAGCCTCGCCGCATCGCGCGGTTCGATGGGGCGCAGGGCTATGCGATCGGCAGGCAAGTCGAAGTCGAAAAGATCGGCGCGCATGGTAAGCTAGTTGCGGTAATCGATCGCGCTAGCGGCGCTTAGATTGTGCATCATAGCTCTCATCCTGAGGAGGCCGCGCAGCGGCCATCTCGAAGGATGATCGAAGGGCGCCCGAGAGTTTGCGAACGAAGCATTTCGCGAAGAAAACGCAGTGCTGGCGATTGCATGGAGAGGAGACCCCGCTGCCTCCGAATGGCGCGCCAGGTTTCCAAACCATGCCCGCGCCCTTCGAGACGCCGCCTTCGCAATCTCCTCAGGACGAGGGCGCGCGGGGAAAACCTGGGGCTTATTAGCTCACCCTTGCGGTGATGATCCGGTCTGGATTGCGGACCGGCTCACCGCGCTTGAGCTTATCGACATTCTCCATGCCGGAGACGACCTTGCCCCACACGGTATATTGTCTGTCGAGAAACCGCGCATCGGCAAAGCAGATGAAGAACTGCGAGTTGGCAGAATTGATGTCCTGTGCGCGCGCCATCGAGCAGGTGCCGCGCACATGCGGCTCTGAGCTGAATTCCGCCTTGAGATTGGGGTATTTGGAGTTTCCGGTTCCCGTCCCGTGCGGGCATCCGGTCTGAGCCATGAAGCCGTCGATCACACGATGGAAGGCAACGCCGTCATAAAACTTTTCGGAGGCGAGCCTCTTGATCTGGGCGGCATGAGCCGGGGCGAGATCGGGCCGCATTTCGATGACGACCGGACCTTGGGTCGTCTCCAGAGTGAGCGTGTTTCCGGCCTCAGCCATTTCAAACTCCTGGTTGTGCGACTGAAAGCCCTCTCATAGCGAAGGAGCGCGGCCAGGAATAGCGCTGCCGGCGCCGGAGTTTTCGTCGAAGGCGGCAGAACGCTGGCCGGAAAAGCTGGATCTTTGTCCTTTGCTGGCGAGCATCCCTTTGTCTAATCTCTCCGCCATCTGCATCCAGGGTTTGGGGCATAGGCCACCGACGCCTCCGCGAGCTTGTGATAACCTGACAAACGCGGCAGCGCCGCTTGAATGGTGCCAGGTGTTGCCACTTGGTCTGCGGACGAAGCAGATCGCCGCTGTCCGGCCCCCTCCGGAGCGCCGAAATGGCCCACAAAACCGGCCTAATTGCGGCCATTTACGATGCCTCCCTTGAGCCGTCCGGCTGGGAGGACATCCTCAGACGCATTGCCGAAGCAACGAAATCGACCGGAGCCGTTCTTCTCGAGCACGAGATCGATCCCGCCACCCGCCAGATCGGCGGGGCAGGCGTTTCGTCCTTATGGAACATCGATCCCGCCTATGCGGATGCTTTCGTCAAAACCTATTCCAAAATAAATCCCTTGAACCAAGCAGCGCTCGCAATCGCGCCGGGCGAGGTTCTTGCCGCAACCTTGATCACCCAAACTCGCGAATTTCGTGCCACGCGGTTTTACAACGAGTTTCTGCGCCCGCAGAACTGCGCCGATTGCGTTGGTATTGGATTAAGCCGCACCTCTATCGTTTCACAATTGCTGTCGTTGCATAGGCCGCCAGCCGCAGTTGCAATGGAACCTGCGCGCTACCGGCTTCTCGAATCCCTTGCGCCGCACTTGGCCCGGGCCGTGAAGATTCAGAACAGGCTTTGGCGCGCAGGCGCTATTAGCGGTGCCCTGGGGGCAGCCTTCGCTGCGGTTGGATTTGCCATCTTCATATTAGGCGCAGACTGCCAGGTTCTCTTCGCCAATGCCAAGGCCGAGGCCCTGGTCCGGTGCGAAGGAGGCCTGCGGTACGAGCAGCGGCGGCTGTTGGCAGAAACCGCGGCGCTTACTGCCCGTTTGCATGGTCTTGCACAAAGCGCTGCGCGGGGCGCTGCCGGCGGCTCGCTCGCGCTGCCGTGCAAAGGAGAGGGCGCGCCAATTCTTGCCCACATCATCCCGCTCGCCGCTCACCGTGCGGGAGTCTTCGGCCTGAGCCAGCCCGCTGCGGCGTTAATCGTTGCTGATCAATCCGCCGGCACAGCCGCTCATCTTCGCTCGTTCAGCGCGAAATTCGGCCTCACTGCAGGCGAGGCGCGCGTGCTGGCAGAAATCATCATTGGGAAGGGGCTCGCCGCCGCGGCCGCCCAGTTGAGAATAACCCATGCGACAGCTCGCAGCCATACCGATAGTATCTTCCAGAAAACCGGAACCAGCCGCCAGGCAGAACTCATTCGCTGTTTCTTCGAGTGCACCCTCTCGCGAGGCTATGACCCGGCAACTTTATGAGTCTCATCCTCTGATTAGAGGATGCGGCGGCTAGCCGCGGCCATTACGGTTTGATTTCTCGTGAGCGAAGCATCACTGCGGTGCTGCCCGCCCTCGCGAGCACTAACTTGACAGCAGCTCTGAAGGGCAGGAGGAAAAGGTGGGAGGCACAAATACAGACATCATGCGCCGCGAGCTTCAAGAAATCGCGCGCTTCTGCGGCCGCTTCTGGGCGTTGGTTCTGATCACTGCCGGATTTTCCAGCACAGCGGCTGCGCAAGTAAATGAGCTCGCTCAGCCGCAAGATCAGCTTGCCGGACAAGCGGACATCGCAATTGTCTCGACCGAATTCGCCTATGCGCCTGCGAAAATTGCAGTGTTTGCGGGGCGGACAGTCACGATCGTCCTCGACAATAGCGGGGCCGAGACGGAGCACGGCCTTTATCTGCCCGCCTTTGATTTCCGCCTGCAAGCGAAGGCAGGTGAAGTGGTCCGCAAAAGTGCGGTCTTCACGAAGCCAGGAGACTACCCGTTCCTTTGCGATCTCCCCGGTCACGACGAGGCCGGGATGAGGGGACTGCTCAGCGTCAAGGCCTCATTGGCCAGGCACTGATTTGCACAGGCACTGATTTGCAAGAGTAAACGTTTGCGGGCGGGCGCCCGCTCATCCATATGCGCTTTGAAGGCGGAGGAAATCGATGTTTAAGGACCGTTATGTAAGGCGCTCTTGCCGTCATCAATTGCTGCGTACGAGGCAAGCGGCTCTCCTTTGGGCTCTCGGGGCAAGCTTGCTTTGGCATGTCCCTGCTCTCGCGCAGGAGGCGCAGCAGGCCCAACCGCCCGAGTCGCTCTCGGCGGCGGGTTCAATCCCGGACGAAGCACAAGTGAAGGCCTTGCCTGCAAATCTCGATCGGGTTCCGCAGCCGCAGGTCGCGCCGCCGGTGAACCGCAAGAAACCTGCCTTTGTCCGCATTGAGCTCGAAACCAAATCCGTCACCGGACTTCTTGCGAACGGCATCGGCTACGAATACTGGACTTATAATGGCACCGTTCCCGGCCCGATGATCCGCGTGCGGCAGGGCGACACCGTCGAGCTGACGTTGCGCAATGCTCCAAATAGCCCGGTAAGTCACAGCATCGATTCGCATGGCGTGCTCGGGCCGGGCGGCGGCGGCAAGGTGACACAAACACCGCCGGGAGCGGAGAGCATCTTTCGATTCAAGGCCATGAAGCGTGGCGTTTATATCTACCATTGCGCGACGCCGATGATCCCTTACCACCTCGCGCACGGGCTTTATGGCCTTATGGTTGTCGAGCCGCCCGGAGGATTCCCCAAGGTTGACCGCGAATTTTATGTGATCGAAGGCGATTTTTATCTCAAAGGTGATCCATCAGAGGCCGGGGTGCACCAGGCGGCCGTCGATAAGATCGCAAACGAGACCTCCGATTTCGTCGTCTTCAACGGCAGTGCCGGGGCGCTCGGAAAGGACCATCCGCTCAAAGCCAAAGTAGGAGAGACGGTCCGTATTTTCTTTGGCAACGCCGGGCCCAATGCAGTGTCGAGCTTTCACGTCATTGGCGAGATTTTCGACAAGGTCTATCCGGAAGGCGCATCGGAAGCATTGAGCAACATCCAATCAACGCTCGTTCCGGCAGGCGGCGCGGCGATCGTCGAATTCAAGGCAGAGGTGCCCGGGCGCTACATTCTCGTCGACCACAGCCTTGGCCGGCTGCAAAAAGGGGCGGCCGGATTTCTCGATATCGAGGGACCGCCTAACCCGCGGATCTTTCAAAGCATCAAGGCGGGAAGCATGGCAAGCGACGGCCACTAGCGCCAAGGGCACGCCCCGCGAAAAAGAAATCCCGCGGATCTGCTGGCGAATCCGCGGGACTTTATTTTAATTTGGTGAGACGCAAATGCTTTTGGGGCGTCGTTTGCCAGCACCCCAACACCAGCCGCTTGCAGCGGTAAAGCCCAATATTCCTTTCGTGATCGAAATCATGAACGGCCAGCTCAATGCGACCGTGAGCCGATAGTGCCTCAGCTTCGCGCCAAATGCATCTCCCAGCTGGGAGGCCTTAGGTGCAATTTGACACATTGCCCATGAGCCTTAAGTCCGGAATCTAGTTGCGCTTTTCTGACTGAGGGATGAACGCGGCGCTTTGAGTCTGCGAATTCGGTCTCCAGCGCAGCTGAGGGTCAACTTGGGAATGCAACGGGAAAGGAGTTCGAATGCCGCTCGCACGGGTTTCTTTGCTGAAAGGTAAGCCGCCGCAGTATCGCAGGGCGATCCTGGAGGCCCTTTATATCGCTCTGCGCGACACCTTCGGCGTGCCCGAGGGCGACCGCTTCATGCTCATCGAGGAGCATGACAAAGAGAATTTCGTCTATGGCGAGAGCTACCTCGGGATTGCGCGCGATGACAATCTCGTGATTATCCAGATCACCGTCAATAATACGCGCGGCCTTGAGCAGAAAAAGGCGCTCTTTGCCCGCATTGCCGAGCTTCTCGCCAAAAGCCCCGGCATCCGGCCGGAGAACATTTTGGTGAATCTCTTGGAGGTGCCAAGGGAAAACTGGTCCTTTGGCAATGGCATCGCGCAATATGCGTGAGGGGCGCGGCAGCTCGGCAATCGTCCGCGGGTCAGACGCGATTCGGCTCAGCGGGCGCTCCAGCCTCCTTCCCTGGCACGCTGCCGAGGCTCGCGCGGCCCTTGCCGCCCTTGCTGCCGCGCGAGAAGACCTTCTGCACCACCACGAAGAACGTGGGCACCATGAGAAGAGCGAGAATAACGACCGCCATCATGCCGCCCATCACGCCGGTGCCGAGCGCCTGCTGGCTCTTGCCGCTCGCACCGGCCGCAACGACCATCGGCGCGACGCCAAAAATGAACGCAAAGCCGGTCATTAGGATCGGGCGCAGCCTGAGGCGCGAAGCCTCGATAGCGGCCTCGATGAGCGGCTTCCCTTGCGCCCGCAGCGTTTTCGCAAACTCGATGATCAAGATCGCATCCTTTGCCGCAAGGCCGATGATGGTCACGAGCCCAATCGTGAAATAAATGTCGTTCGGCATCCCGCGCAGGGTGATTGCCAACACGGCGCCGCACATGCCAAGAGGCACAACGAGGAGGACCGAGAGCGGAATCGTCCAGCTCTCATAAAGCGCTGCCAGCAGGAGGAAAACCACGAGGACCGAGAGAGCGAGGAGGAACGACGCCTGCGAGCCAGCAAGCTTCTCCTGCAGCGATTGCCCGGTCCATTCATAACCAAACCCATGCGGCAAGCCTTCGGCAATGCGCTCCATCTCGGCGATCGCATCGCCCGTCGTATAGCCCGGACGTGCCGAGCCGCTGATGCGCACGGCGGGATAATAATTGAAGCCGACGAGCTGGGTTGGACCGGTCATCCATTTGATGCTGGCGAAGGAGGAGAAGGGCACGAGCTGGCCAATGTTATTCTTGACATTGAAGGCGAGAATGTCTTCCGCCTGCATGCGGCCCGAATGATCGGCCTGAACGATCACCCGCTGCATGCGGCCGCGATTCGGAAAATCGTTGACATAGGCCGAGCCGAGGTTCGTCGAGATCGTGTTGTTGATGTCTTGGAACGTGACGCCGAGCGCCGAGGCTTTCTCGCGATCGATGATAAGTTCGGCAACGGGGGCCGGCGGCAGGCCTTCGACATAGACGTTTTGTAAAACCGGGCTCTTTTTTGCTTCTGCAAGGAGCTGATCTTTTGCCGCCATCAAGGCTTCATAGCCTCTTTGCGCCCGGTCCTGCAGACGGAAGCTGAATCCGCTGGAGTTGCCGAGGTTGTCGACAGGCGGCGGCTGCAGAGCGCTGATGTCGGCGTCGCGGATGCCAGCCAAAGTCTTGTTCGCGCCGGCAACAATGGTTTCCGCCGATTCATCCGGGCCTCGCTCGCTCCAAGGCTTGAGCGTAATGAAGGCCTGCGCGGTATTGCGCCCCTGGCCAAGAAAGCTAAAACCCGTGAGAAAAGTAACTTGATCGACGCCCTTTCTGTTCAGAAGAAAATCTTCAATGCGCCTCACCGTCTCCAAGGTGCGGTTGAAAGAAGCCTCGGGCGGAGTCTCGACGTCGACGGTGAAAAAGCCCTGATCGTCAATTGGGAGAAAGCCCGCGGGCAGGCGCGCGTACGCCCAAAAGAGTCCGGCGACGACTGCGGCATAAATGAGCATCAACCGCCCGGTCCGCACAAGCGTCCATCGCACAATCCTGCTATATCTTGTCTTCGCGTTCTCCATGTTGCGGTTAAACCAGCCGAAGAGCCCCTTCTTGGCGTGATGGTGGCCAGCCTCAACCGGCTTGAGCAAAACCGCGCAGAGAGCCGGGGTGAGGGACAAAGCGAGAAAGGCAGAAAATCCGATGGCCGAAACCATCGTCACCGAAAACTGGCGGTAGATAATTCCGGCCGAACCAGGGAAAAACGCCATCGGAACAAACACGGCCATCAAGACAAGCGTAATGCCGATGATCGCGCCGGTAATCTGCTTCATGGCTTTGCGGGTGGCCTCACGCGGCGCAAGGCCTTCCTCGGACATGATGCGCTCGACATTCTCGACCACGACGATGGCATCGTCGACGAGAATGCCGATCGCGAGCACCATCGCAAACAAGGTCAAAAGATTTATCGAGAGGCCAAAAGCCCAAAGCGCACCGCATGTCCCAATGAGCGCAACTGGAACGACAACCGCCGGGATGACCGTATAGCGAATGTTCTGGAGGAACACGAACATAACCAGGAATACGAGCGCCATGGCTTCGAGGAGCGTTGAGATGACCTTCTTGATCGAAGCTTCAACCACCGGCGTAATGTCGTAGGGAATCTGATATTTGATATTTGACGGAAAATACTTAGAGAGCTCCTCCATTTTGGCTTTGACAGCCTTGGCGGTCTCGAGCGCATTGCCCGTTGGCGCAAGCAGGACCGAGAGCCCGGCGGCCGGCTGCCCGTTCAGGCGCGTTGTGAATTGATAGTCCATGCCGCCAACCTCGATGCGTGCAACGTCGCGCAGACGGACCGTTGAGCCATCCGGATTGCTATGCAGGACAATCGCGCCAAATTCCTCGGGCGAGGAAAGCTGGCCTTTTACCAAGACCATGGCCGAGACGGGCTGCGATTTGCGGCTCGGCTCGGCGCCAACGGCGCCGGAGGCCACTTGCGCGTTCTGAGCTTCGATCGCGCGGGTCACATCGTCGGCAGTCAAGCCATAGCCGACGAGCTTGTCAGGATCGAGCCAGACCCGCAGCGAGCGTTCTGCTGAAAAAAGCGTCGCGCGGCCAACGCCCGGGATGCGCCGGATCTCGCCAAGAATATTGCGCACCATGTAGTCGCCAAGCGCGACTTCATCGAGCGAGCCGTCGGCTGATTGCAGCGTGATGATCTGCAAGACGGCGCTCGACGCCTCTTCAACCAGAATGCCCTGCTGTAAGACTGCGCGGGGCAGGCGGGCCTCGATGCGTTTGATCCGGTTCTGGACTTCGACTGAATTCATGCTCGAATCGGTGCCCGGCATAAAGAAGGCGGTGATTTCGACCTGGCCCAAGGAGTCGCTTGTCGATTCGAAGCTCAAGATATTGTTGGCGCCATTGAGCTCTTGCTCAATGAGGCGCGTCACGCTCGTGTAAAGATTCTCGGGAGATGAGCCGGGATAGGCGGTGCTGATCGAGATAGAAGGCGGCGCAATGATCGGATATTGTGCGATAGCCAGGAATGGAATGGCAAGAAGGCCGCCGAGGCAAATAAAGAGCGCGATGACGGTCGCGAAGATCGGCCGGTTGATAAAAAAGCCGGGCATGCTTGATCTTTCAGTCGAGTCCGCGCGGAGCAAGCTTTCCGTCGGCGGACGCGGCACGCGTTTCGAAGGGAACGGGCTTCACAAGATCGCCCGCGGAGAACTTTTGAAACCCTTCGGCGATGATGCGCTCTCCGGGCGACAAGCCGTCGAGCACAAGCCATTGGTCATCCACCGCCTGCCCAAGGCGGACCGGGCGCAGCACCGCGCGATTATCCGCGCCCAATACATAAACCTCGCTGCCGCCGTTCTCGTTGCGGCGGACCGCCTGCAGGGGAATTGCCAGCGCGTCGGAGTCAATCCCTTGCTCTATCTGGATCCGCACATACATGCCCGGCAAAAGTTCGTGCTTTGGGTTGGGGAACTCGCCGCGCAGGGTGACTTGGCCAGTCGTTTTATCGACACTCGCATCGGAGAAGAGCAGCCGGCCAGGCTGCGGATAGACGCTCCCGTCATCAAAGACGAGCCGCACCTTGGCGGAGTCGGGCGCGACCTGCTCAATCGCGCCGCTCTCAAATTCGCGCCGCAACTGCTGAAGCTCGCTCACCGACTGATTGAAATCGGCATAGATCGGATCAAGCTGCTGGACTGTCGCAAGATGCGTTGCCTCACCGTGGCCCACGAGCGCGCCCTCGGTCATCAGCGCCCGGCCAATCCTGCCGGCGATCGGTGAACGGACCACGGTGTATTCGAGATCGAGCTTTGCCCGCGCGACATCCGCCTTTCGTGCGGCGACATCGGCCTGCGCCTGCCGCAGGGAGGCCATCGCATTGTCGTACTGCGCTTGCGAGGCGACGAGGCCCTTCGCCAGCTTGTCGATGCGCTGCGCTTGGCGCTCGGCTTGCTCGAGCACGGCCTGAGCCTTAGCAAGCGCTGCCTCGGCCGCCGCAAGCTCGACCTCAAACCGCGCCGGGTCGATGCGGTAAAGCACCTCGCCCGCTTTGACCTCGGCACCTTGTTTGAACAGACGCTCCATCACGATTCCGGCGACACGGGCGCGGATTTCGGCGACCCGCATGGGCGCGATCCGGCCGGGAAGCTCGCGCACGATCGGGCGCGCAGAAGGCTCAACGGTGAGCACTGCGACTTCGGGAGGGGGCTTTGCTTCCTCGGTGCGGGCTGATTGGGGCTCCTTGCAGGCAGAGACGGCAAGCGATGCGCAAACCACGGCAACAAATTGGATGGCGCGCGTGTGGGTCCTCATCAGCCCTCCTTTCCTATTCCGGCAAGTCAGCAATAGAAACGGCTGCCCGGCACCACTTTGACAGTTCCGGCGGGCGGCGAAAGCCGTTCGAAAGCCAGCACCTTGACCTTAAACGAAAATGGGGCTCGCCGCCAAAAATACAACGCTTTCCGAGGCCGCCGGTCTGCCGGACAGGCGTCGATTTCAAAAAGCTCATCCCTTCTTGGCCGCTTCACAGTGGCGGTCGCAGGCCTTTTCGAACTCATTGCAGCTCGCGTTGCAATCCGAACGGCTGCAATTGACGATGCATTGCTCTGGTTCATCCGGATGTGAGCATTGCTCGCGGCATTGATCGGCATTGGCGCGGCAGCTGACCTCGCAGGGATCGCTCGGGCCGAAGAACCCTGCCTGTCGAAAGGCATCCGCACGCACAGGCGAGGCGGCGAGCACGAGCGCTGCCGCGAATGCAATCAGCAGCTGATGTTTCATGGACGTTCCCCAGTTGTTGTTCGAGAGTGCGGCGTATTGGCAGAGCCCGCTTATCATAGAGCCGGGCATCACGGAATGCGCGCGCGGCGGGCCCGCCGCCCATCTCAGACGCTCGCATGGCGCAGCGCAAAGGCCGCGGCCAAAGGGGCAACAGCCGCCGCGGTCAAGGTCAGCGCACACAAGATAAGAAAGGGGCTTGCGAAAGGCACGAGGGAATCTTCCCCCGCGCTGGCCGCGGCGACCCCGAAAATGAGCGGCGGCACGCAGAGCGGCAGAATCAACACGGCAAAGAGGAGTCCGCCGCGGCGCAGGCTGACCGTGAGGGCCGCGCCAATCGCACCAATCAGGGTCAGCGCCGGGGTGCCGGCAAGGAGCGACAGCGCAAGCCCTGCGAGCTTGTCTGAGGGCAGGTTCAGCATTAGGCCGAAGAGGGGCGCAACAAGGGCCAGCGGCAGCCCTGTCATCGCCCAATGGGCGGCGCATTTGACGAGAATAATGAGCTCAAGCGGCGTCCGGCTCAGGAGGAGGAGGTCGAGCGAGCCATCTTCATAATCGGCCTGGAAAAGCCGGTCGAGCCCGAGCAAAGTCGCAAGCAGGCCCGAGATCCAAAGGATCGCAGGGGCAATCTTGCCGAGAAGATTGAGATCGGGCCCTATGGCGAAGGCGCTAAGCGTGACGAGGATCAAGAAGAAAACAAGGCCGAGGCTCGTCCCCCCGCCGATGCGCCGGCCCGCGCGCAGGTCGCGCAAAAGGAGTGCGAATAGGGGCCTTGGCGCGGGCTTGCTCTTCGTCACAACTCTCCCCCAAGCCGCAGTTCCTGGCATTTCAGTCCGAGAGCCATATGCGTCGCGGCGATGATGATCCCGCCCTGAGATAAATGCTCCTTCATCACAGTCTTCATGACCGTGACGGACGCGGCATCGAGTGCGGTTGCGGGCTCGTCGAGAAGCCAGACGGGCCGCCTGACCACGAGGAGCCTCGCCAAAGCCGCCCGCCGCCTCTGGCCCGCCGAGAGATAGGCGGCTGGGAGGCTTGCCGTGTGCTCGATCCCGAAAGCGGCGAGCGCTGACTCGATGGGCATGCCGGGCTGCTCCGTGTTGAGGAGGGCGGCGAGAAACTCGAGATTCTCCGCAACCGTAAGGACTCCCTTCAGAGCGTCGGTATGGCCCAGATAATGGGCGCTCTCCCCGGGCCTCTCGCAAGGAGGCTCAAGCGCGATTGTTCCTGCGGCAAGCGGCAGCAGGCCCGCGAGAGCGCGCAAAAGAGAGGATTTCCCGGCGCCGTTGGGGCCCCGAACGGCGAGACTCTCCCCCGCTTCAAGGCAGAACGAGAGATTCGAAAACAGAAGCCGCCCGCCGCGTTCCACGGCAAGCCTTGAGGCCGAAAGCCGCATGATGATAATGCTTGTCAAAAGGCTCTGCCAGGAGCCGCCGGCTCCTTTACCACCGTATGGCTTGGCGCGGAAAAATTCTTTATAAGCGGCCGGCCTCCGCAATTTCCAGATCTTTCCTCAAGGGACGATTTCGATGACCTCGCTCGACAGCTTCGAATGCCGCAAAAAGCTCGCCGTGGGCTCCAAGACCTATCATTATTTCTCGCTCAAGGCGGCCGAGAAGAATGGTCTTGCCGGCATTTCGCAACTGCCCTTCTCGCTGAAGATTTTGCTTGAAAATCTGCTCCGGTTTGAAGATGGCCGGACGGTCAAAAAAGAGGACATCGAAGCGGTTGCTGCGTGGCTCGAAAACAAAGGCAAGGCCGAGCGCGAGATCGCCTTTCGTCCGGCGAGGGTCCTCATGCAGGATTTCACCGGCGTTCCTGCTGTCGTCGATCTTGCCGCCATGCGCGATGCGATGATGGCGCTTGGCGGCGATCCGCAGAAGATCAATCCGCTCGTGCCGGTCGATCTCGTCATCGATCATTCGGTCATTGTCGATGCCTATGGGACGGGCAAAGCATTCAAGGCCAACGTTGAGCTCGAATATGAGCGCAATGGCGAGCGCTACCGGTTCTTGAAATGGGGACAGGGAGCATTCGATGATTTCCGCGTTGTCCCTCCCGGCACGGGTATTTGCCATCAGGTCAATCTCGAATACCTCGCGCAGACGGTTTGGACAGATAAAGAGAAATACGTGCCTGCAAGAGGCAAGCCCGCAATGGCCGATATTGCTTATCCCGACACGCTCGTCGGAACGGATTCGCACACGACGATGGTCAATGGGCTTTCCGTGCTCGGCTGGGGGGTTGGCGGGATCGAGGCCGAAGCCTGCATGCTTGGCCAGCCGCTTTCGATGCTCCTGCCGGAGGTCATTGGCTTTAAGCTCACCGGCGAGCTTGCGCCCGGCGTGACCGCGACCGACCTTGTTCTGACCGTCACGCAGCTGCTGCGCCAGAAAGGCGTGGTCGGCAAGTTCGTGGAATTCTACGGGCCGGGGCTCAGCCGCCTTTCGCTCGCCGACCGCGCGACGATCGCCAATATGGCGCCCGAATATGGCGCAACCTGCGGCTTTTTCCCAATCGACGCCGAGACGCTCAACTATCTTGCAACATCCGCGCGCACGCCGGGCCGGGTTGCTTTGGTCGAGGCCTACGCGAAAGCGCAAGGCTTGTTCCGGAAGAAGGCGACGCCCGATCCTCTCTTCACCGATACCGTGGAGCTCGATCTTGCCTCGGTCGAGCCTTCGATGGCAGGCCCCAAGCGTCCCGAGGGACGTGTCGCCCTCAGCGCAGTTGGCCAAGGCTTCCGCAGCGCTCTCGAGACGGAGTATAAAAAGCCCGGCGAAGCCGCCAAGCGCTTTCCGGTCGAGGGCAAGAATTTCGATCTTGGCCACGGTGATGTCGTCATTGCCGCGATCACCTCTTGCACCAACACATCGAATCCGAATGTGCTGATGGCCGCTGGCCTCCTCGCCCGCAATGCCGCCGAGCGCGGCCTGCAAACGAAACCTTGGGTCAAGACATCTCTTGCGCCCGGCAGCCAAGTGGTCGCGGAATATCTTGAGAACTCCGGGCTGCAGAAACCGCTCGATAAGCTCGGCTTTAATCTCGTGGGCTTTGGCTGCACGACCTGCATCGGCAATTCAGGGCCTCTTGAGCCGGAAATCTCGAAAACGATCAACGACAACGGCATTGTCGCCGCCGCCGTGCTATCCGGCAACCGGAATTTCGAAGGCCGCATCAGTCCTGACGTTCAGGCGAATTATCTCGCTTCGCCGCCGCTCGTCGTGGTGCACGCGCTCGCAGGCACGGTCACCATCGATTTGACGAGCGAGCCGCTTGGGCGTGATAAAAAGGGCGAGCCTGTTTATCTCAAGGACATTTGGCCGGATCAGGAGGAGATTGCCGCCTATGTCGATCACTATGTGACCAAGAAAATCTTCAAGGCTCGTTACGCCGACGTCTTCAGCGGCGATGCGCATTGGCGCAAGGTGAAAGTGCCGTCCGGCAAAACCTATAATTGGGATATCGGCTCGACCTATGTGCGCAACCCGCCTTATTTCGAAGGCATGAAGATGGAGCCAGAGCCCGTGCCCGACATCGAGAATGCGCGCATTCTCGCTCTCTTTGGCGATAAGATCACGACCGATCACATCTCTCCTGCCGGCTCGATCAAGGAAGCTTCGCCCGCCGGGCAATATCTCATGGAACGCCAGGTCTCGCCGGGCAATTTCAACCAATACGGCACGCGCCGCGGCAATCACGAGGTCATGATGCGCGGCACGTTCGCCAATATCAGAATCAAGAACTTCATCCGGCAGAAGGACGGTCTTGTGCCGGAGGGCGGCTATACGAAGCACTGGCCGGACGGCGAGGAGATGGCGATCTTCGACGCGGCCATGAAATATGAGGCCGAGGGCGTGCCCCTCGTCGTCTTTGCCGGGGCCGAATATGGCAATGGCTCCTCGCGCGATTGGGCCGCAAAAGGCACGAGGCTCCTCGGCGTGCGCGCGGTCATTGCCGAATCCTTCGAGCGCATCCACCGCTCCAATCTCGTCGGCATGGGCGTGCTGCCGCTCACCTTCGAGCCTGGCACGAGCTGGAAATCTCTTGGCCTAAAAGGGGACGAGCAAGTGACGATCCGCGGCCTTGGGGATGGCCTCAAGCCGCGGCAAATGATGGAGGCCGAAATCACCTTTGCCGATGGGCGTACCGAAAAAGTGCCGCTCCTTTGCCGCATCGCCACGCTCGACGAACTCGAATATTTTAAGAACGGCGGCATCCTGCCCTACGTGCTGCGCCAGCTCGCGGCGGCATGAGGGACAGGCTGATCACGGCATTGCCTTGAGGCGGGCATAAAGGTGGAGGGCACCTATGCCCCTATCTCACGGCACCACTCGCCCAGAGCCGATTCTAGCCTGTCCTGGTGTCCGCAGGATCCGCCCAGCGGATCTCAAAGACGCTCTGGAAAAAGGCCTCGATGACTCGCTGGCGATGCCGTCGTTCCACGTTTTTCTAGGTCTGATCTACCCGGCCGCCCTTTTATGGCTCGCAGGCTATGCCTTGCCGCTGCTATTTCCGCTCCTCGCCGGATTTGCTCTCGTTGGCCCCTTTGCGGGAATTGGACTTTACGAGATGAGCCGGCGCCGGGAGCTTGGCCTCGACACCTCGTGGAAGCACGCGCTCGATGTGGTCCGCTCCCGGTCGATTTCCTCAATCCTTTCGCTCGGCTTGTTGCTGCTGGTGATTTTCGCGTGCTGGGTTATCGCAGCCCAGTTACTTTACCGGACGCTCTTTGGAACCGGGCTGCCAGACTCCCTGCCAGCTTTTATCGCGGCTATTTTCAACACACCGCAAGGCTGGAAGCTCATCGTATTCGGCACCGCGACCGGATTTGTCTTTGCAGTGATGGCGCTGAGTATCAGTGCCGTCTCATTTCCCCTGATTTTGGACCGCAATGCTGGTGTTGCAGTGGCAGTCCGGACTTCTATCAAGGCCGTGCTAGCCAATCCAATCACCATGGCCCTATGGGGATTGATCATTGCAGCCTCGTTGGCGGCCGGCGTTTTGCTTCTGCTCGTCGGGCTCGCGCTCGCCGTGCCCATCCTGGCGCATGCAAGTTGGCACCTCTACCGCAAAGTTGTGGTGCACGGTGACTCCTTGCCGCGATGATACGAGGATATAGCATCGACGAATCCCCACCGATCGACCTTTGTTTCAGATCTCAATCTGGCCGCCAAGTTCGATCACGCGGTTCGGCGGAATTGCAAAGAATTTTGTTGCGGCGAGCGCATTGCGATCCATGAGCGCGAACAGCTTGACTTTGATCCAACGCCATCTCGCCCCGGCCGCCGGCACTATCGAAATTCTGCCGACAAAAAACAAAATGGCCGCTAGATCGAAGCTAAGCTCATATGCCGCCAAGCATGAGAGAGCCCTTAAAGCCATGGTTAAACAGATAGGCCAAACCGTAACGCGGAGCGATCGCTGTTAAGACGCCCGGATATTGAACCACGCCGCCGGACTCCAGAACGCCGATTATGACGGACCAGATGGCCATAATCGGGCCGGACAATTTGCCAATGCGTGCGCTGCCGAGAGGTTGCAGGCTGAAAACTCCGGCCAAGACGATAACTGAGAAAGGAACTAAGTAGGGGCAATCGCCGGGACCGGCAGCTTCAGCGCTTCAATCGCGCTGAGCACAGAAATCCGATGTCGCCATAGACTATGCCAATCGCGCCGAGAGCCAATGTGGCAAGGCTCGCACGGGTCATGCTTGCATTTGTGTCCGCCTCAATTGCGACAGGTGCCATGTGCCGGAATCGAGACCGTTCGGCTCGCCGGAATTAAAATCCATAAGATTGGACTATGCGGCAAGCTCAAGCCGCAATGGCCCATTTCTCAGCCGGGCTGCGCCTCGGCTTTACTCCTTGTCACAGCCGGCACGATGTGCTTGTTGACCGCGAGCGCTCCTAGAGAGTGGCGCCAGGCTGACCGCGAGAGTTTGCTGTGCTCGCAGAATCACCACGAAGATCAAGGGTTTATGAATGGCCAACCATAAGCTGTTTATTCTGCCGGGCGATGGCATTGGCCCCGAGGTCATGGCCGAGGTGGAGAAAATCGCTGCTTGGCTCACGCGCGAGGGCATCGCGCAGTTTGAGATCGAGAAAGGTCTTGTTGGCGGCGCCGCTTATGAAACGCATGGTGTTGCAATCAGCGAGGACGACATGGCGCGTGCGCAGGCGGCCGATGCGGTGCTGCTTGCCGCCGTCGGCGGGCCAAAATGGGACGGGGTGCCATACGAGGTCCGCCCCGAGGCTGGCCTCTTGCGGCTGAGAAAAGACCTCGGGCTTTTCGCCAATCTCCGTCCGGCGATTTGCTATCCCGCGCTTGCCGATGCGTCTTCGCTCAAACGCGAGCTTGTGGACGGCCTCAATCTCATGATCGTGCGCGAGCTCACGGGCGGGGTTTATTTCGGCGAGCCGAAGCAAATCATTGATCTCGGCAATGGCCAAAAGCGCGCGATCGACACGCAAGTGTATGACACCTATGAGATCGAGCGGATCGGGCGCGTGGCCTTTGAGCTTGCGCGCAAGCGCCGCAACAAGGTGACGTCGGCCGAGAAGCGCAATGTGATGAAATCGGGCGTGCTGTGGAACGAGGTCATCACGGCGTTGCATAAGCGCGAATACCCCGATGTTGGGCTTGAGCACCAGCTTGCCGACGCGCTTGGCATGCAGCTCGTGCGCTGCCCGAAGCAATTTGACGTGATCGTCACCGATAATCTCTTCGGCGATCTTTTGTCGGATGTTGCCGCGATGCTCACGGGCTCGCTCGGCATGCTGCCCTCCGCATCGCTCGGCGAAAAAAGCGCGGGGGGCACCCGCAAGGCGCTTTACGAGCCCGTGCATGGCTCGGCGCCCGACATCGCGGGTAAGGGCATCGCCAATCCGATCGCCATGATCGGATCTTTCGGCATGGCGCTGCGCTACTCGTTCAATCTGATTGAGCTTGCGGACCAGCTTGAAAAGGCAATCTCGAACGTGCTGGCCAAGGGACTGCGCACCGCCGACATCGCGGGCGAAGGCAAGAAGAGCATTTCGACCTCTGAGATGGGCGATGCGATCCTTGGGCAGCTGCAGGCCGGGCTGAGGTGAGGCGAAGGACTGTCATTGCGAGGAGCAGAGCGACGAAGCAATCCAGAATGAATCTTCAGATGCTGGATTGCTTCGCTTCGCTCGCAAAGACGGGCTCATTGCAAGCATGGATTAAGTTTGCGCATGGCGTTGCCGACGGGGCAACGCCGCAGCTGTCCGCAGGATGATGCAGCGACTATGGACGAAAGGGATGGAAAGAGCGGCCGCACCTCGGTTTTATTCACATGATGGCTCTTATCGGTGCTTCTTGTTGGTCACGGCGCGTCGAAGGGAGTATTCGTAACCACAAGCTACTTTTCTAATCAGGCGCAACAGTTCGCTCGCAAGGCGGCGCATCAGCGGGTCATATTGATCGATGGCGAAGAATTGACGCGCCTCCTGGTGCGCTATGGTGTGGGTGTCCGCACCGCCGGAAGCATTGAGCTTAGGCGCATCGACGAAAACTATTTCGAGTCAAGTGAATAAGATATTAAGGCCTGTACCTTGGCAAAAATGCGCGGGGCTTCCTCCACTAAAGCGTCTTGTTGCGGCCGGAGTAAATGTTGAACACCTCACCCCGCCGCGCGGCGGCCCCAGCGCCTTGTCCCGTCGGGGACCTCGGGCCCAACTCCCGGCTGATAGAAGAGCCTGAAATCCGGCCTGCGGCCTTCCTCGAGAAGTTTTATCGTGACCGGGTCTTTTATCTCGAAGGTATCGAAGCCGCAGCGCAAGAGAAGCTGCAGCTGATCGAAGAGAATGTCCCCCGTTGCCCGAATCTCGCCTGCAAAGCCGTAGTGGCCGCGGAGTTTTCGCGCGAGCGAATAACCTCGGCCATCGGTGAACTTGGGGAAGTGGATAATGATCAGCGAGAAGCGCGGAAGTTCTGCGGCGATGGTCTGCGGATCATCCTTCGGTTCAAGAAAAAGCCCGAGCGGCTGCGCGCCCTGCCGCGCCTCTTTGAACGCCTGCCACTGAGCCAAAGTGAGGACAATTTTGCCGGATGCAGGCAAATCCTCGCCCTGCGCCAGCAGGCGCCAATCGTCCTCAACAAATGCGCCGTTCTTGAAGAGCGGCATGGCTAACTGCCCAAAACGGAATCGAGCGGTTGTGTGTGAAGGCCGCATTCAATCTTTCCGCGGCCCCGCCAGCGCCCCGCCCGCGCGTCCTCGCCGGGTTTGACCGGGGAGGTGCAGGGAATGCACCCAATCGAAAGATAGCCCTTCGCGGCAAGCGGATGAGCGGGCAGGCGGTGCGCTTGCAGATAGGCCGCAATCTCTGGCGCGCTCCAATGCGCGAGCGGATTGATTTTGATGCGCGTGCCATCGGCCTCGAAGAGAGGAAGGCTTTTGCGCGTATGCGCTTGAAAGCGTTTGCGGCCGCTGATCCAGGCGCCATAGCCCTCGAGCGCTCGCGCGAGCGGCAAAACCTTGCGCAATTGGCAGCAGCGGTCGGGATTGCCCGACCAGAGGAAATTCTCTCCGTCCTCTTTGGCAAGCTGCACCGGGTCCGGCTCGACCGTGACGGCATTCGTCAGGCCAAGGCGCGAGATGAGCTCGCCGCGATAGGCAAGGGTCTCGGCAAACAGCATGCCCGTGTCGATGAAGAGGACGGGCGTTGCGGGATCAATCGCTGCCGCCATATGCAACAGCACCGCCGACTCGGCGCCAAAGCTCGAAACGAGAGCGATTTGCTCCGCAAACAAATCCTTGATTGCGGCCCGCAAAATCTCTTGCGCGGGCGCGCGCGCAAAAGCAGCAGAAAGCGCTGTGGCTTTTTCTGTGGCCGGGGAGCGGGCCAACTCACGCGCGGCCATAAAGCGCCTCCTTGAACGGCCCCAGGCCGACGCGGCGGTAGGCGGCAAGGAAGTCCTCGTCCGGACTCGCGCGTAACTTCAGATAGGCATCGACAATCTTCTCAATGGCATCGATGACCGTCTCGGAGGTGAATCCTGGCCCCGCCAGCGTGCCGAGCGAGCAGGTCTCATCGCCCGATCCCCCAAGCGTGATCTGATAGGCCTCTTGACCTGATTTCTCCAAGCCCAGAATCCCGATATGGCCGACGTGGTGGTGGCCGCAGGCATTGATGCAGCCCGAGATTTTGATCTTAAGCTCGCCGATTTCCTGCGCCCGTGCGCCATCGCCGAAGCGCTCGGAGATGCGCTGCGCAACCGGTATGGAGCGGGCCGTCGCAAGGCTGCAGTAATCGAGGCCAGGGCAGGAGATAATGTCTGTGACAAGGCCGCGGTTTGCCGCCGCAAGCCCATGCGCAGAAAGATGATCGAAAACTTCGGGCAGATCATCGAGTGCGACATGAGGCAACAAAAGATTCTGCTCATGCGAGACACGGATCTCGTTGTGGGAAAACCGCTCGCCGAGACTAGCGACGGCCTCCATCACCTGCGCGCTTGCATCGCCCGGAATGCCGCCGATGGGCTTTAGCGAGACCGTGACGATGCCATAGCCCGGCACCTTATGAGCCACCACGTTCTGCTCAATGAAGCGGGCAAACGCTGGATCTGCGGCCTTCCTTTTCTCGACGGAAGCCGAAGCGAGACTGTGGACTGGCAAGGGCGGCGGGGCGAAATAGGCGCGGATCCGGCCGATTTCTTGGTCGGGCAAGGAGAGTGCCTCGTCGCGGTGCTTGGCAAATTCCTCCTCGACCTTGGCGCGAATCGCCTCGGCCCCCTTCTCGTGGAGGAGAATTTTGATCCTTGCCTTGAACTTATTGTCGCGCCGGCCCTCGAGATTGTAGACGCGGAGAATTGCGCTCGTATAGGCGAGGAGATCGGACTTGGGGAGAAAATCACGGACCTTATGGCCGATGAGGGGCGTGCGGCCGAGCCCGCCGCCCACATAGACTTCAAATCCCGTCTCGCCCTCTTCATTCTTGACGATTTGATAGCCGATATCGTGGACCCTGATCGCCGCGCGGTCCTTTGCCGCGCCGTTCACGGCAATCTTGAATTTGCGCGGCAGAAACGAAAACTCGGGATGGAGTGACGACCACTGCCGCAGAATCTCGGCATAAGGGCGGGGGTCCTCGATCTCGTCGGCGGCTGCACCCGCGAAGTGGTCGGCCGTCACATTGCGAATGCAATTGCCGGAGGTCTGGATCGAGTGCATCTCGACCTCGGCAAGCTCGTTCAAAATGTCCGGGACATCGGCAAGCGCGATCCAATTGAACTGGATGTTTTGCCGCGTGGTGAAATGGCCATAGCCTTTATCATAGCGGCGGGCGATGGATGCCAGCTTGCGCAATTGCCGCGGCGACAAAGTGCCGTAGGGAATGGCAATTCGCAGCATGTAGGCGTGCAATTGCAAGTAGACCCCGTTCATGAGCCGCAAGGGCCTGAACTGCTCTTCGTCCAGCTCTCCCTTGAGCCTGCGCGCGACCTGATCACGGAATTGCGCCGCCCGGGCGGCAACAAAGCTTTTGTCGAATTCGTCGTAACGGTACATGCGGAGCCGCTCCGGCACTGGCTGTCCGGCACCGGATAGTCCGGTCCGCCAGCTGAGTTTTCCCAAAGGCTAGGCGATCACGCGTATGAACCTGTCCTGAGCTCGCGCTGGCTCGACTCGTGGCCGTGCTGGCCGTGGCGGGCCTTCGCCGGGCCGGGCAGGAAATCAATCGTTGGGCCCTGGGCCCTTATCCACTCACGCAGGGTCAGCGGGCGCAGCCCGGCCGCGTCCATCCTGACCTCGACGAGACAAGGCTCGACAATTAAATTGCGGCTCGCATCGGCCTGGGCACCGGCCAAAGCGGCGTCTGCTTCGGCCTTCGCCGGAAATACCTTGCCCGCCGCAAGGCTTTTTGCCCAGGAGCCGCGGGGCCCGAGATAGACAACCGCGCCATCGGAGAGGCGGTTGGCGGAGATGACATACATGGCCCGGCGCTCACGAAAAACAGAAGCTGGACGACCTATAGCCTAATTAACAGCAAATGTCGAGCCTTTTTTCACGACTAACAAATCTGTCGTGTAGAATTTGTTGAAATCCTCTCCGGCGGCCCAATGTGTTTGCTGGGCAATCTGCGGAGCCCGCAGCGTTGACCCTCAGGGATGACCAGGCGCTCGTGGCAGGAAAGATCCGGGCCGGCATTGGCGGATGGACCTTCGCGCCCTGGCGCGAGACCTTTTATCCTAAGGGCCTGCCGCACGGGCAGGAGCTCGCCTATGCGAGCCGGCATCTCACTTCAATTGAAGTCAATGCAACCTTTTACCGCACGCAAACGCCTGAGAGCTTTGCACGCTGGCGGGAGGAGGCGCCGCGCGGTTTTGTCTTCGCGCTCAAGGCGCCGAGGTTCATCACGCACCGGCCTGTCCTCGCCGATGCCGGGCCCGCAATGGAGCATTTCTTCCGGAGCGGCCTAGTCAATCTCAAAGAGAAGCTCGGGCCGGTGAACTGGCAGTTTGCGCCCCCGAAGCGCTTTGATCCTGCCGATTTTGAAGCCTTTTTGAAGCTTTTGCCAGGCAGCATCGAGGGGCAGCGGATGCGTCACGCGGTGGACGTGAGGCACAAGAGTTTCCGCACACCCGAATTCGTCGAGCTGCTGCGCGCCTATAAGGTGGCCGCCATCTTCACCGATAAAGAAGGATTGCCGCAAATTCCCGACCTCACGGCGCCTTTCGTCTATGCGCGCCTGCAGCGCATTTCGGAAAAGGAGGCGAGCGGCTACCCGGAGCAGGCCCTAGATCAATGGGCAAAGCGCGCCGCTGCCTGGGCGCGAGGAGAATGTCCTGACGGGCTTGATCCAGTTTCGGCTGCGCAGAACGCGCCGCCGAAGGCGCGCGATGTCTTTATTTACTTCATCGACGGGTTTAAGCCCAAGGCCCCTGCGGCCGCGATGGCTTTGATTGCGAGGCTCAAAGGCGAAGCCCCACGCAAAAACGGGTGAGGGTCAAACCGGCACCCTGACGGTCGCCCTCAAGCCCCCGAACCTGCTCTCGGCGAGTGAAATATCGCCGCCATGCGAGCGGGCGATGTCGCGCGCGATGGCTAGACCCAGTCCGGTGCCGCCCCTATCTTGATTGCGCGCGCTGTCGAGACGCACGAAGGGTTTGAAGACATCCTCCCGCCGGTTTGGGGGGATTCCCGGGCCATCGTCGTCGATGTGAACCGTCAAGAACCGATCGTCTCTGACTGCCTGGACGCAAACATGCTTTGCATGGCTCTGGGCATTAGCAATAAGATTGCCGATGCAACGCCGGAAAGCGTCGGGCCGCACGGTGACAAGCGGGCCGCCGCTGAATGAGATCTGGACCTCGCTCCCGGCGCGCTCGGCATCGAAACGCAAATCATAGAGAAACTCCTCGATGTCGATTTCGGCCGCGCTCTCCCCGGCATCACCCCGCGCAAAGGCGAGATAGGAGTTGAGCATGCGCTGCATTTCCTCGACATCTCTCTCGAGATCTTGAGTCTCCTCGCTCGCGGACATAAGCGCGAGCGAGAGCTTGAAGCGCGTGAGGATGGTGCGCAGATCATGGCTCACGCCGTTGAGCATCGCGGTGCGCTGCTCGAAAGCGCGCTCGATTCTGCGCTTCATCTCGATAAAGGCATAGCCGGCCTTGCGCACTTCCTGGGCGCCGCTTGGGTGAAACTCGATATCCCTCCCCTTGCCGAAGGCCTCCGCGGCAGCGGCGAGCGAAAGCACAGGCTTGATCTGATTACCGAGGAAAATGATTGCGGCCACGACCAGCACAAAGGAGGTGCCGACCATCCAGAGGAGGAAAATGTGCGAATTCGATGCGTACGCCGCGCCGCGCATCGCAACCGCACGCAGGATCGAATCGTCAAGCTTGATTCTTATCTCGATGTAATTCGAACGCCCGACCGTATCGAGCCAGAAGGGTTTCGTGATCTGACGCATGATCTCGTTCGACAGAGCTGCGTCAAGAATCGAGAAGAGCGGCTTTGGCAGCGCCGGGGGCAGATCGCCAGCGGGCAGGAACTCGAGATCGATTCTGAGCCGCTGCTGCGCAATTTGGCTAAGAATCGTGTCGTTGGCCTTGCTCCGGTAGGTCTGGTGCAGCTCTATGAGGGCAGCAAGATCTTGTGTCAGCGCGGTCGAAAGGCGCTTTGTCACAAGCTGCCAATGCCGCTCCATAAAGACATAGCTCAGCACCCCCTGCAGGATGACGATGGGCGCAATGACGATGAGAAGTGCGCGCGCGTAAAGCCGCTTGGGGAGAAGGCCTGCGGCCTTGCGCGCGGCAGCCTGCCACCAAGCCTTCGGCTGCTCGAAGGGGGCGGGCAGGGAAAGGCTCATGTCCGGCCTCCCTCAATATCAGCGGTCAACGAGCAGCCGGTAGCCCGCCCCGCGAGCCGTTTGCAGATAAAGCGGATTTGACGAGTCCCGCTCGATTTTGCGGCGAAGCCGGTTGATCTGAACATCAACCGTCCGCTCATTGGCGCCAACGCCCGTTCCGGCCAGCACCTCGCGCGAGACTGCCTGACCGGCATTCTCGGCAAGCAGCCGCAACATCTCGCGCTCGCGGTCAGTCAGCCGCACGACTTCGCCGCGCTGGCGCAGCTCGCCGCGCTCGATGTCGAACGTAAAGTCACCGAATCTCACAGCCGTCAAGGGCAAAGCCGCGCACCGTGAGGCCGCTCTGCGCAAGATCGAGGCAATCCGCAAGACGAGCTCGCGGGGCTCGCATGGCTTCGTCAGATAATCGTCCGCGCCCTTCTCCAAGCCTTCGACGCGGTCGGCCACTTCCGTCTTCGCCGTCAGCATCAGAATGGGAACGTTCTTGAGCTCCGAGCCGTCTGCCCGCAGGCGGGCTGCGAAGGCGTAGCCGTCCTCGCCCGGCATCATGACATCGAGAATGATGAGATCGAAGGCAAGGCTGCGCAAGCGCGCCATGGCCTCGCTGGCGTCGGCGGCGGTGGTGACGCGATAGCCCTCCGCCGCCAGCATTTTGGACAGCAGCGAGCGGATCCGCCGGTCGTCGTCAATAATCAGAAGATGCGCGGCATCATCGGCCGGCACGGCAACTGGCGAGACAGCCTGCTCCGCTGTCATGGCGCCGCCCCGTGGCGGAAAAGAGCCGCGCCTGCGCCTGTCATGGCGGCAATTTTGCTTTGCTCCGCAGGATCGGCCATGGCGAGAAGGAAGGCTGCCGCGTGCGCGCCTGCGCCTTGCGGCAGGCTGGCGAAGACACGCTTAAAGCGCCTTGTCTGGAGCAAGGCCACCTCAAGGGCCAGCGCCTCGCCTTCCGGGGTTGGAAACAATTGGCGCTGACGGCGGTCTTGGGCGCCCGGCCGGGCCGCGACGTAACTCCTGCCGAGGAGCTCCTTCAGAACCCGGTTGAGGCTCTGCTTCGTAATTTTGAGCACATCCAGCAGTTCGGCGATCGTGAGCCCTGGGCGGCGGGCAACGAAGTGCAGCACGCGGTGGTGCGCCCGCCCAAGCCCGAGTTTGCCGAGCAGGGCATCGGCATCGCCGACAAAATCGCGATAGGCGAAAAACATCAGCTCGATAAACTCATTCATCGGCGCGCCGGCTTGCGCGGCGAGCGGCAGATGCTCGGTAATGGAACGTTCTGGAAGGCAGGGGGCCATCACATTCATGGCGGGCCGCCTTTGCGTCAGCACTGTTGACATATTCCAGATACGGGCGCCATACGTCAAGCCTGCGGCCGGGGCGCTTCATCCCGGTTGATCTGTGCCATGGTTTCGCGGCCGCGCGCCTGCCATATTACTGCGCACAGGGGCCTCAGATTATGGCCACGGTTAAGGCCTGAGCCTCAGGAGGAAACGATGCCCGTTTTGCCTTTCGACCAGCGCGACGGTTTCATTTGGATGAATGGCAGCTTTGTCCCGTGGCGCGAGGCCAAGCTTCATGTTCTCTCACACGGTCTGCACTATGCCTCCTGTGTATTCGAAGGCGAGCGCGCCTATGGCGGACGCATCTTTAGATCAACCGAGCATTCGGAGCGCTTCAGGGCGTCGGCGGAACTCCTCGATTTTACCATTCCCTATTCCGCCGCCGAGCTCGATGCAGCAAAGCAGCTCGTTGTCGACAAAAACAATATGAAAGATTGCTATGTCCGCCCCGTCGCCTGGCGGGGCAGCGAGATGATGGCGGTCGCCGCGCAGAACTCCAAGATCCATGTTGCGATTGCGGTGTGGGAATGGCCGAGCATGTTCGATGTCGAGCAGAAGATGAGGGGCATCAAGCTCGATATCGCCGAATACCGCCGCCCCGACCCAATGACCGCGCCCGCCCGCGCCAAGGCCGCAGGCCTCTATATGATCTGCACGCTATCAAAACACCGTGCCGAGCGTCGCGGCTATGCCGATGCGATGATGCTCGATTGGCTCGGGCGCATCGCCGAATGCACCGGAGCGAACATCTTCTTTACGGTGAACGGTGTGATCCATACGCCGATTGCCGACTGCTTTCTCGACGGCATCACGCGGCGCACGGTGATCGATCTTGCGAAGCGGCGCGGCATCGAGGTGATCGAGCGGCGCATCATGCCGGAGGAGCTTCCGGGCTTCGAGGAGTGCTTCATCTGCGGCACGGGCGCCGAGGTCACGCCGGTCTCGGAGATCGGGCCCTATAAATTCATGCCGGGCGGAATTTCGCGCGCGATGATCGACGACTATTCGCTCGAAGTGCGCCCGAAGCAGAAGGCGGCGTGAAGCGCGGCAAATTGATGACCCTCCTCCGCTCGCTCGCGTACCACGCCGCCTTTTATCTCTGGACCGCTATGCTTGCGATCATTGGCCTGCCCGTCCTCTTCATGGGCCGCCACAGAGTCCAGGCCTATGCAAAGTTCTGGACGGGCTCTTCCGTCTGGCTCCTTGAGAAGATCTGCGGCACCAAGGTCGAATGGCGCGGGCTCGAAAATCTTCCTCAGGGCGCCTGCTTTATCGCGGCGAAGCACCAGTCTGCGCTGGAGACATTGGCCCTCACTACGAAGGGCGGCGATTTCGGCTTCATCCTGAAGCGCGAGCTGATGGCGATTCCCGTCTTCGGCTGGTATCTCAAGACGGCGGGGCAAATTGGAATCGACCGTGGCAAGCCTTCACAAGCGCTCGCCAAGCTTGCGCGCGAGGCGCGCGAGGCGATCGCGCAAGGCCGCCAGCTCATCATTTTCCCGGAGGGCACGCGCAAGGCTGCGGGGAGCCCGCCCGATTACAAGCCGGGGATTGCCTATCTTTATCACGCAACCGGCGCCGTCTGCGTGCCGGTTGCGCTCAATTCCGGCCTATTCTGGCCGCGCCGCAGCCCGCAAATCAAGCCCGGCACGGTGACGATCGCCTTTCTGGAGCCGATCGCCCCGGGCGCCGATAAGAAAAGCTTCATGCAGCTTCTGCAGAACCGGATCGAGACGGCAACAGCGGATTTGATTGCGGAGGCCTGCCGCGCCGACCCATCGCTCACGGCAGGCCCGGCCAGCAATAAGGCGGTTTCGGCCGGGTAGCGGCATTTGAGCTGGGCTTGCTCGGCTCGCACGGGCGCCGGGCATTAGGGGTAGATCGCGCCGGTCACATTGGCCGAGCCGCTGTTTGGGCCAAGCATCAGCATGACCGGCACCGGATTCTTGGTCCCGGCGAGGTTGGCGCCAGAGGCGTCGGCTAAGAACTGGTACTGCTTGGTTCCGGTGAGCCAGATAACGGAGTGCAACTTCACTCCATCGACCGTGCCGTCAAAGTTCCACGTTCCAAACCTCGTCTGGGTATAGGAGCCGGCCGGGACCGTTACTCCATATGGCCCAACCTGGAGGCTGACCGCCTGCGCCGGAGGATTGAGGGGGCTCGCCCCTGGTCCGAGGGTGAGCTGAGAAAGTAGCTCCAGACCGTACTTTGGCGGCGTGGCGCCGGTCTGGACGAAGAGCTTCGAGCTGAAAGAGCTGAAGGGCACGCTCGGAGCAAACCCGGTGCCCGTCAATTGGAACACCACGCCGCAGCCGCCGGTGCAATTCGAGCTCCCTCCGCTATACGCCGTGCCATAGAGATTGCCGCTGCCGTCAGCGACCAGGGGGCCTGGGTAGGCGCCGTCGCTGCCGCCGGTGAAGCTATAAAGCGTCGTCTCGACCCATGGTGTCCCGCCGCCCTGCGGCGGCGTGAGCTTGATCACCCTGCCTTTACCATATTGACCGCCTTCCGCCGCGGCGTAGAGCGCGCCGCTGGCGTCGAGGAGCAAGCTCACTGGAAAGCCGTCGCTTCCGCCTGGAAAGTTGTAGAGCACGGTCTCGCTCCATTGCCCGCCGCCCGAGGCAGGCGGCGTGAGCTTGATGAGCCGGGCTTGGGGATAAGGGCCACCCTGATCAGGCATATCAAACGCATAAAGCGCGCCGCTGGGGTCGAAGACCATGCTGCCGTCGTGAAGACCGCCATCGCTGCCGCCGGCAAAATTATAGAGCACGGTCTTGATCCAGGGCGTCCCTCCGCCGGGCGGCGGAGTAAGCTTGAATAGCGTGCCATGCCCAAAGGTCCCTCCATTCGACGTTGTGCCATAGAGTGTGCCAGTGGCGTCAAACATCAAGTTAGCAACGAAGTCGCCGTCACTGCCACCGTTAAAGCTATACAAGTCGCGCAAGGCCCAGCTCGCGGTTCCCGAGGGCGGCGTCGCCAGGGAGACGGTCACATTCACCCCTGACACGGTGTGTGCAAAATACACCTTACCGCTGGGATCAAGGGTCAAGCTACTGATATCGGGCACAGGACAAAAAGGAGTAGAATAACCACAAGAAATACTATCCGACGATATCACGGTATCATTCCATTTACCGGACCCAGAAGCTGGCGGCGTGAATTGGTCGGCCGAAACCCCAGCTTCAAAGTCATAAAGGCCGGCGCACTCACCGTCGGGAAGGTAGACGTCACAAATTAAGGTCGAATAAGTTTTTATGCCGTAAAGCCTGCCGCCGCTGTCGATGGCCTTGAGACTGACATCACCGTCAACACTGAAGAGATTTGTCTTGGTCCATTGCGATCCTGGGGGGACGGGCGGCGTCAGCTTGAACACTGTGTTGCCTTCACTGCCGTAAAGCGCGCCCTTGCTGTCGACGAGCAAATTGCCATTGGGATGCGAGCCGTCGCTCCCGCCCTGGAAAGAGTATAGTACCGTCTCTTTTGGGACCCAGGCGCCCGCCGGCGCCGCCATCATCAGCACAGAGCACAGCGCCGCAAGCCCGCGCGCCAAAAAGGCGCGGCTGCAATCTTTACCCATCGCAGTTTCCCCGATCCTTCAGCGCGGCGGCTTCTTGAGTCAAGAAGTTCGCCTGCGCCCATTTCGAGCTTGGCCAAAAGCCTGGCGACCCAATCGTCAGCGTGCGGCTGACGGCCAAAGGTTAACAGCAGAGGACATTTCTTGCAAGGCTTTGGCCACAAACACCATATTTGTGCGGTTTCTAGTCAGGTTTTTCCGGGAGACGAATTGGCAGGCGCCGGCGCTTCCCCTGCGAGATACAAAATGCCTGATTTGACGGCAGTTCGTGTGCCGCAGCTCAACAGGAGCGAATTGCTCTTTTCTTTTGCAGCGGCTTGTGCTGAAAAAGCCTTTAGAAGCTCGATTTGCGCGCTAGCCGGACGGCATAGAAGCGAAACCGGAGTACCGGATGACCGGCGCAGGCAACTGTTTTCGGCCTCAAGCGGGGCCGGCTTTTGACCCTGTTTTACTCAAGGGCAGCTGGTCCGTGCGCGCAAAACCCTGCCGGGTGAAACCCTGCAATACCGGATTTGCCGCACTGTTTCGTGGCGGAATTGCGCGATGACTGCCCGGCAAAACCCCCGGCCCGAAACCGCCCTCAAACTCTTTAATGCTTTGCCCCATCCGGTGATTGCGGTTCTTCCGGACGGGGCGGTTGCAGAGGCCAACAGCGCCGCCGAGGCCTTTTTCGGCATGAGCCGGACGGCTCTTGCCCAGCAAAAGCTCGGGCATCTCCTTACCCCCGGCTCGCCACTCGTTTCGCTGGTCGATCAGGTGCGCTCCGCGGGCGCGGCAATCAACGAGTACCGGGTGGAGATTAGCCTGGCGAGGCCGGGAGGGGGCAGGCTCGTCGATATTTTCGTGACTCCCATGCAAGACCAGGACGAGGGTGTCGTGGTGATGTTGCAGGAGCGGTCGCTTGCCGAAAAAATAGACAGACAGCTAACCAATCGCGGCGCTGGGCGCTCGATCGCCGCAATGGCCTCGGTCCTGGCGCACGAGATCAAAAATCCCCTCTCCGGCATCAGGGGGGCCGCCCAGCTGCTCGAAGCGGAGGCGAACGATGCCGACCGGACGTTGACGCGGCTTATCTGCGAGGAGGCAGACCGCATCGTCAAGCTCGTGGACCGCATGAGCGCCTTTACCGATAACCGGCCTTTGGAGCGTCAAAAAGTCAACATCCATGCCGTGCTCGACCACGTCAAAAAGGTGGCCAAGGCGGGCTTTGCGCGCCACATCCGTTTTCAGGAGAGCTACGATCCCTCCTTGCCGCCAGTAGCGTGCAACAAGGACCAGCTCGTCCAGGTCTTCCTCAATCTCGTCAAGAATGCCGCCGACGCGATCGGTGAGTCGCGCTCCGACGGGCTGATCGAGCTTACGACCGCTTTCCGGCCAGGCGTGCGGCTGCAAATCGGAGGCGCCAAGCAGCCGGTGAGCCTGCCGCTTGAGATCTGCGTGCGCGATAATGGCTGCGGCGTCCCGCGCGAGCTGCTGCCTCATCTTTTCGATCCTTTTGTCACGACGAAGGCTTCTGGCACTGGCCTGGGACTTGCTTTGGTGGCGAAGATCATTGGCGATCACGGTGGAACGATCGAATGCGAATCTATTCTGCGGCGCACATCATTCCGCGTCTTGATGCCGATGCATGTGCCGCGTGCGCGCTAGTCTTTTTGGCCCCCGGTCAGCAGCATTCTGGCGTGCGCGCACCGGGAACCCTTTGCCTATACTTGCCGCCAAGGAAAGTGACGCTTGATGCCCAGCGGGAATATTCTCGTTGCTGACGACGATACGGCGATCCGGACGGTGCTGAGCCAGGCGCTCTCGCGCGCAGGCTATGAAGTCCGGACCACGGGCAATGCGGCAACGCTCTGGCGCTGGGTACAGTCGGGAGAGGGCGATCTCGTCATCACCGATGTGCTGATGCCGGACGAGAACGCCTTCGAGCTTCTGCCGAAGATGAAAAAGCTTAGGCCCAATCTGCCGATCATCGTCATGAGCGCCCAGAACACATTCATGACGGCGATCAAAGCGTCCGAGCGCGGCGCCTATGACTATTTGCCGAAGCCTTTCGACCTGCGCGAGCTCGTCTCAATCGTCGGGCGGGCCATGAGCCAGCCAAAAAACCGCGTTGTAAACGAGCCTGCGGACCAGTTCGAGAAAATGCCCCTGGTCGGCCGCTCGCCCGCGATGCAGGAAATCTACCGCGCTCTTGCCCGTCTCATGCAGACGGATCTCACCGTCATGATTACGGGCGAGTCCGGCACCGGAAAGGAACTGGTCGCGCGCGCCCTGCACGACTATGGCAAGCGCAAGAAGGGGCCGTTCGTGGCCGTCAATATGGCGGCAATCCCCCGCGAGCTCATCGAAAGCGAGCTCTTTGGCCATGAGAAAGGCGCTTTCACCGGCGCCACGCAGCGCTACGCCGGGCGTTTCGAGCAGGCGGAGGGCGGCACCCTTTTTCTCGACGAGATTGGCGATATGCCGATGGAGGCGCAGACGCGGCTTTTGCGCGTCCTGCAGCAGGGCGAATATACGACCGTTGGCGGCCGCAGCCCGATTAAAACCAATGTGCGCATCATCGCTGCAACCAATAAGGAGCCCAGCGGCCTGATCCGCCAAGGGCTTTTCCGCGAGGATCTTTTCTACCGCCTAAACGTCGTCCCGCTTCGCCTCCCGCCCTTGCGCGAGCGGATCGAAGACATCGGCGATCTCGCGCAGCATTTTTTCGCGCTCGCCGCTGCCGAGGGCTTGCCGCTCAAGCACCTTGACGAGGGTGCCCTCGAACGCCTGAAGCGCCACCGCTGGCCAGGAAACATCAGGGAGCTCGAGAATCTCACCCGCAGGCTCGCCGCTCTCTATCCGCAAGAGACGATCACCACCCAGCTTGTCGAGCTAGAGCTTGGCGTTGAAGCGCCGCTGGGGCAGGTGGATGATGCGGCAAGAGCGCACGGCCAAAGCGGGCCAGCTCCTCAGCAAGCGGCAACGGCATCCCTCGCAAGCGCCATTGAGCAGCACCTCTCAGAACTCTTCCGCGAGCATGGCCCCCATCTGCCGCCGCCAGGCCTCTACCACAGAGTTTTGCGGGAAATCGAACATCCCCTCATCTCGGCGGCCCTTGGCGCGACACGCGGCAATCAAATCAAGGCCGCCGAGCTGTTGGGGCTCAACCGTAACACCTTACGCAAGAAGGTGCGTGACCTCGACATCAAATGGATGCGCGCGCCGCGCTGAGGCGGCAAAAAGACTCCGCGCCGGGACGGCTGTTGGCCGCCGCAGGTTTCTTGCGCTGCAAGACAAAGCCTTCGAAATGTCGTAATTCTGCAACAGCGTGGCAATCTGGCAACGATCGATGAGGCGCGCTCGGCAAAGCGCGCAGAGTGCCTTAAGCCATGGGCGAGCAGAAACGACCGGGTCAGGAAGATGGTCCCAAGAGCGGCCGCCCAAAGCTTGTGGCGAGTCTTGGCCGCTTGGCCGTTGCCCTCGCGCTTCTCATAGGCCTTGCGAGCTTTCTGGTTTTCTCCGGCTACACGCCGGTGGCGCCCACCGATTCCATTCTCCTTGGGCTTTTTGCCGCCAATATTCTCTCCATCCTCCTTGTGCTGGGCTTCATCCTTGCCGAGGCATACGCTCTCTTTAGAGCGCGGCGGGCGGGCGCCGCTGCGGCGAGGCTCCATGTCCGCATTGTTGGGCTCTTTTCGCTGGTCGCAGCAGCCCCCGCGCTTCTGATGGCATGGGCCGGCTCGATCACGCTCGAGCGCAGCCTCAATCCCTCCTTCATGCAGGATGTGCGCGGTTTCGTGCAAAACACCGTAGAGGCCGCCCGCCTGTTTCGCGAAGGCCAATGCCGCTCGCTCCTTCAGGAGGCGAGGCTAACCGCATCCGATCTCGACCGCGCGAAATTAATGTTCGAGGTCGACCGCCCGCTCTTTCGCGAGTTTTTTACGGCGAGAGCGCGGTTCCTCGGGTTTACCGCCGCGGCTCTCATGCGGCCCGACGGCACGGTCATCGAGCAGGTGGACACGGGAGCCGTCGTCGCCAATTCCATCGCCCGGCCGGAGCCAAGCGATTTCGACGACGCACGCAAGGGCGAGCCCTTGTGCCTCATTCTCGATCAGGGCCGCACGTTCGTTGCCCTGCGGGCGCTGCTTTCGTTTCAGGACACATTTCTATACGTAGCCCGTCCCGTCGATCCCTTCACGATGGAATTTCCGAGCCAAGCCGCGAAGCTCGTCGCCCTCTATGATGCCTTCGATAACCACCGGCGCGGCATCAAGATCGCCTTTGCGACGATGTTCGTCCTGATCGCGCTCATCATGCTATTGTCGGCGATTTGGCTTGGCCTTGCGTTTTCCGGCAGGCTAGTTGCCCCGATCCGCAGGCTCATTGCGGCGGCCGACGAGGTTGCCTCGGGCAATCTGCAGGTTCAAGTGCCAGTCAATAAGGCCGAGGGCGATCTCGCCTATCTCGGCGAGACCTTCAACAAGATGACTTCAGAGTTGAGCTTACAGCAGAACCGGCTGATCGCCGCAAGCAAGCTCATCGACGAGCGCCGCCTTTTTACCGAGGCTGTCCTCTCCGGAGTCCCGGTCGCCGTCATAGGGGTTGGACCGGAAGGGGAGATTACGGCGCTCAACGCCTCGGCCGAAAAGCTGGTTTTGCGGCCAGACGGAGATGCTCAGCTCTTAGGGCGCCCGGCCGCGGCTCTTTTGCCCGAGATCAAGGGTTTGCTTGCCGAAGCGCGCTCGGCCCATGCGCGCCTCGTGCAAGGACAAATCTCGCTCTCCCGGGGAGGCCTCGACCGGCTTTTCAATGCCAGCATCACGAGCGAGCCGAGCGCGCGCGCAGACAAAAGCCACGTGGTGACGCTCGACGATATTACCGATCTCGTTGCCGCGCAGCGCACGGCAGCTTGGGCGGATGTTGCCCGCCGCATCGCGCATGAGATCAAAAATCCTCTTACCCCGATCCAGCTCTCGGCTGAGCGGCTCAAGCGCAAATATGGCCGACTCATCGACAAGGACCGCGAGATCTTCGACCAGTGCACCGATACGATCGTGCGCCAAGTGGAAGATATTAAGCGCATGGTGGACGAATTTTCATCCTTCGCCCGCATGCCGAGGGCACGGCTTGAGAGCGGCGATCTTGGCGAGTGCGTGCGCCAGGTTCTATTCCTGATGCGGGTTGCTCACCCTGCGATTGCGTTCGAAGAGAATTTGCCCCAAGGCGGCCTCGAATTCCGGTTCGACCACAGGCTCCTCGCACAGGCGCTGACAAACATCATCAAGAACGCGGCCGAGGGCATTGCGGCTTGCGCGGGCGAGCCGGGGTTCAAGGGCAAAATCACCGTTACCGTATCAGCCCCGGATGACACGGTTGCGATCGATGTGATCGATAACGGCAAAGGCTTTCCCAAGGAGAACCGGCACAGATTGCTCGAGCCTTATGTGACGACCCGCACGGAGGGAACTGGGCTCGGCTTGCCTATTGTCGCCAAAATTCTTGCCGATCACGGGGGCGGAATCGAATTGCGGGATGCGCCCAGCGGCAGCGGCGCTTGGGTCCGCTTGTTTTTTCCACTGAACCGCGGCGGCTTAGCGCCAGGCGCCGAAGAAGCGCCGCACGAATCTCTATCTGCCGAAGCCCAAAACGGGGGGTAAGAATATCCATGCCGAGCGATATTCTGATTGTGGATGATGAAGCTGATATTCGCGAGATTGTTTCGGGCATTTTGTCCGATGAGGGGCATGGGACGCGGACGGCGAAAAACTCGGACGAGGCTTTGGCTGCGGTTGCGGCGAGGCGGCCAAGCCTCGTGTTTCTCGACATTTGGCTGCAGGGATCGCGTCTTGACGGCATGCAGCTTCTGAAGCTCATCAAGGAGCAAAATCCGGCGCTGCCGGTGGTCATGATCTCCGGCCATGGGAATATCGAGACTGCAGTGTCAGCGATTAAGCTTGGCGCTTACGACTTTATCGAGAAGCCCTTTAAGGCCGACCGCCTTGTCCTTGTGGCCGATCGCGCGCTTGAGGCCTTCCGGCTCAAACGGGAAGTGAGCGAGCTTCGCACTAAGTCCGGGCGGGCGAACATCATCATCGGCAAGTCGGCCGCGATCAACCAATTGCGTCAAGTCATCGCGCGCGTGGGCCCGGCCAACTCGCGCGTCCTCATTACCGGCGCGCCCGGCTCTGGCAAGGAGCTCGTTGCGCGCTGCATTCACGAGGCGTCCACGCGCGCAGACGGACCATTCGTCACTCTCAATTCCGCAGCCATCGCGCCCGAGACCATGGAAATGGAACTTTTCGGCGCTGAGGCGGTGGACGGAGGCAGCCGCAAGATCGGCGCCCTCGAAGAGGCGCATGGCGGCACGCTTTATCTTGACGAGATCGCCGATATGCCGAAGGAGACTCAGGGCAAGATCCTGCGCGTTCTCGTCGAGCAAAACTTCCTGCGCGTCGGCGGCACGACGCGCGTCCACGTCGATGTCCGGCTCATCTCGTCGACTTCGCGCGATATTGCGGCCCTGATCGCCAGCGGATCATTTCGTGAGGACCTCTTCCACCGCCTCGCCGTGGTGCCCGTGCGCGCTCCTTCCCTCAGCGAGCACCGGGAGGATATTCCGGAGCTCATCGCCTTTTTCATGGAGCAGCTCTCAGTCCGGGACGGCATGCCACGGCGGGTCATCGCGGATGACGCGATGGCGGTGCTCCAATCGCACGACTGGCCCGGCAACGTCAGGCAGCTGCGCAATAACGTCGAGCGCTTGATGATTCTGACGGCGAGCGAAGCCGATGCCGCGATCACCGCCGAGATGCTGCCATCCGAAATCGGCTCCCTCGTCCCCTCGACTCCCAATGGGCATGGCGGCGAGAGGCTCATGAGCCTCCCTCTGCGGGAAGCGCGGGAGGTCTTCGAGCGCGAATATCTCGTCGCGCAGATCAATCGCTTCGGCGGCAATATTTCGCGCACGGCCGAGTTCGTCGGCATGGAACGCTCAGCTCTTCATCGCAAGCTTAAATCCCTGCAGGTCGCCTGAAGGAGGCAGCCCAGAGCAGACCGCCACGAGGTCATCCGCTTACAAATATCTCTCGATAACCGGGAGGGCTTCTTTTGCGCAGGCACCGGATTGACTAAGCCGCCATCGATGAGCCAACGGCTGCCGCGCCGGGACGGGATGAAAATTCCAGGCAGTGAAATGGATGCACGGGCGGCGTCCTCGATTGGACCGTCTTTCAGCCAGATCTCCCGTCCGGTTTCGAGGTCGGCTGCGATGGCCGCAAAAGGTGTGGGCACTCTTCGATGGCGGCGGCGATTTTGAGTCTGCGGAGAAGGTTTGTGATTTCTTTGCCGCCGGCCAATCCGCCGCCGGTGAGCTGAATATCGAGGAGGCTGGCAATCTCGCGGCGCGTTAAGGCTCGTGCAAACTCCTTTAGGCGCTTCAGTTGGCCGTTACGTAAGCGGCGCCGGCAAGTGCGCCGATGGAGCAGCCGCAGACGATAGCGGGTTTGACTCCCGCGTCTTCTAAAGCCTCGATGACGCCGACATGCGACGGATCCGCTGCCAAGGGCAAGGCCCAGGGCGCGCCATTTTAATCTTTCAAATGCGTCCGCCGGGTCAATATTTGCGCCCCGAATAGCGGCGAAAATATTCGCCGCAAGACAAAGCTTGCTCCCGGCCGAAAAAATGAACGACAGCGCTCAACTCTCAGCTCGAACCGGCGCCGCCCTGTCTTCGTTTAGCTGCCGAAGCTCCGGTGCAATCTTTCGGGCGCTGTGAGTTCAGGGGGGCCAGAGTTCAACAAGATAGGAGTTCCTCATGAAGTCCTCAATCAAATATGCCGCAGCGGTGTCCACGGCGGCGCTTGTGCTAACGCCCGCCGTGGTCCTCGCAACCCACCCGTCGAGCAGCATGGCTCCGGGGAACGCTCAAGCCTACCCCTATCCTGACTGGCCGGCGATTGCGAAGATTGGACAACCAGCGCAACAGGCGGGCCAGAAGACAGCTGAGCAGACACCAGCGGAACCCAACAAAGGCGAGCCTGGACTGCTGGAGAAGGCCGGGCACGCGCTTGAAATGGTCACGGGGCGTTCGACAGCGACCCCTGAAGCGGCTTCCCAGCAACGCCCTCAGATGAAACCGGGCGCTGCGATGCAGGAGCAAGCGGCTCCTCAATTAGGTCAGCAGAAGGCCGCGGGCGCCGGGGCTCCTTATCCGGACTTTGCGGCCATTGCCAAGACACAACCGCCCTCGATGGAAAAGGCTGCCCCGCAGCAAAAGCCAGCGGAGATGCCTTCGGCCGAAGCCAAGCCCACTGCGCCTGGCATCCTAGAGAAGGCCCAGCGCGCGCTCGAGACCGTCACGGGCCATTCTGCCGTCACGAAGGAGACGCCTGAGCAAAGCGCGGCCCAGCAAATGAAGCAACCTGGCACGGAGAAGATGGCTCCCCAAGGGCAAGAGCCAATGAAGAGCGCCGCCGCCGAGTCTTATCCTTATCCGGATTGGCCGGCGATCGCCAAGACCGGGGCTCCCCCGGCGCAAAAACCCGGCGACAGCGCGGAGAAGGGGCAGCCGTCTCTTCTTGAGAAGGCTGGGCAGGCGCTCGGAGGTTCTACGGGCACTCCATCGCAGCAGGGCCCCAGTGATCTGAAGACGCAACAGGAGCAGAAAGCCGCCACCGAGAAAACCGGACCCTCGCTCCTAGAGAAAGCCGGGCAGGCGATCGAGTCCCTCACCGGGCGCTCGACCAAAGAGGCGCCTCAGGAAGCCATGCCGCAGAAGGCAGCGGCCCCTGAGCAAGCCCGTCCTCAAGCCCAGCAGCCGCAGGGGATGGGGACGAAGACCGCGGGCGGCGAATCCTATCCAGATTGGGGCGCGATCGCGAAAACAGGGCCTGCGCCGCAAGAGTAAAGAGAATAAGTAAACAGCCTCGCTGTTGTGTGATCGCCGAGCCGGTGCCGCGCGATGCGGGGTACCGGCCGGTGCCGCCCCCATGACGGCGGGATCGCTCCTTATATTCCCGCGTACCACTCGTAGCCGCGGTCTTCCCAATAGCCGCCCTTGCCGCGTCCGATGGCCGAGAACGTCGCAACGGCCTCGATGCGCATAATGTATTTGGCTTGCTTGTAACCGAGCTGGCGCTCGACTCTGAGCCTTAAGGGCGCGCCGTGGCCAACGGACAGCGGCGCGCCGTTAAGCGAATGAGCAAGAATCGTCTGCGGATGAAAAGCGTCGATCAGATCGATGCTCTCATAATATTGCCCCGTGCCATCGAGCGATTGCTCGAGAGCATCGGCACAGTGGAACATGATAAAGCGGGCGGCAGGAAGCAGCTCCGCGCGCTGGAGCACTGCCGAGAGCGGCACGCCCTGCCATTTGCCAATCGCGCTCCATCCTTCGACACAGTCATGGCGGGTGATTTGCGTGCGCTGCGGGAGGTTGCGCAGGTCCGCCAGCGACAATTCGAGGGGCTTTGCAACGAGCCCTTCGACCTTGAGCCGCCAATCGGCGAAATTATTTTCGCGAAGCGCAGCATAGTCTTCGCTCCCGGGCATGGTGGTGCCGTTGACCTTAAATACGGGCGACACATCTGATGGCGCGAATTCGCGCGCGAGCGAAATGCGTCCGCCAATGAGCCGCTGAGCGCGATAAGTGAGCCATTCGGCAGAGGATAGGAATTCCTCAAAGCTTGGGGCTTCGGAGAGACGGTCGCAGCCGGAAAGCATGCCGCCGAGCGAGGCCGCGCCCAGGATCAGGAATTTGCGCCGCGGAAGCTTAAGGCTGCTCATCAACGGCTTCCTTCGAGATCGCAAACCGGCCGGTGATCATTGCGCGCAGCTCGTTCCATGGTCCCGCGAGCAGGACCATCGCCAGGTGCACGGCGATAAAAAATAAGATGAGAGAGGCAGAGATGAAGTGAATGGTGCGCGCGGATTGCCGGCCGCCGAAGGCGCCGGGGAGCCATGGGAAGGCGGCATCTATCCCGGGCGACATGGCAAGGCCGGTCAAAACCATCGCGGGCAGCAGCACGAGAACGACCGCAAGATAAGCGAGTTTTTGCAGAGGATTGTAGCGCCGCGGTCTCTCGCCGGAAGCAAATCTGAGCTTCAAATGGTCAACGGCATCGCGCAGAAGAGCTTTCGGCCGCAGCTCTTTAAAGCTTGGCAGGAGATCGCGCCAAAGATGGCCATTTGCGAGCCCGGCGGCGAAATAAGCGAGCAAGTTGGCAACAAAGATCCAGGCGAAGAAGAAGTGCCAGCGGCGCCCGAGCGCAAGATCGCGCCAGCTTGGCAAAGTCGCCCAAGCCGGAAACCCGCGCTCGATCATCTCGCCATCGGCAGCGCGCGAAATCCCGAGGAACCCAGTGGTGTTAAATCTGTGCGCGCCCAGCCGCACGAACCCCGTTGGAGCCTCGGACGCGGATGCGTCCGCGCCCATTTCGAGCACCGCCTTTTCCGGATCCGCGCCAGCTTGACCCCAGTAGAGCGCCGGATGGGCATTGAAGATTTGCAGGCCGCTCAACAGCAGCACGGCGACGCAGAGCACATTGATCCAATGTGTCACCCTTGTTGCCAACGCGTGGCGGTAAACGAGCAAAGCGCGCCTGGCGGCAACGGTCTGCTTTGGTTTAGCCTCTCGAAGCTCGCTCATGGGCCAAAGCTAGAAAGCAACATTTCAGCTCCTCATTCTAAGGCATCTTAAAGGGATGCGGAGTCACGCAGGGGGCCTCCAGCGATGAAGAGCTTGCAAAGGAAATCTGCGTCTGTGCTGCCCTCGCTCTTCGAGACGCAGCTTTGCAAGCTACCTCAGGGTGAGGGCGGTTCAACTCGCTCCGGGAATGAATCTTATTGCGGCACCATTGATGCAATAGCGCAGACCTGTTGGCGGCGGCCCGTCGTCGAAGACATGGCCAAGGTGGCCGCCGCACCTGCGGCAGTGCACCTCTGTGCGGTCCATGAAAAAGCTGTGGTCGGCCCTCGTGCCGATTGCCCCTTCTATTGGCGCATAAAAGCTTGGCCAGCCGGTGCCGCTCTCAAACTTCGTCTCGGAGCGGAAGAGCGGCAATTCGCAGCCCGCGCAAGCGAATAAACCCTTGCGGTGCTCATGAAGGAGAGGGCTTGATCCCGGAGATTCCGTTGCCTCGCGCCGCAGCACATCATATTGGACCGGAGTCAAAATACGCCGCCATTCCTCATCCGTCTTTGTCACTTCAAAGGCCTCCGAATCCGCGCGCCGCCTTGACAACGCCCAAGCGCATCCCCCCGCAACAGCAGCAAAAAGAACCAAGAGATCACGCCTGTTCATTCGCTCGCTCCGGTCACTCTCGCAGCCGCGCGACGAGAGCCGGCTCGTCGCGATAGACATCAGGGTAAAGCCTTTTCAGATTCGCGATCTTTGGACGGTCATAGGCCAAAATGTAGATATTGCCCGGATGACGCGCTGCATAGTCTTGATGATAGGCTTCGGCTCGATAAAAGGCCTTGAGCGGCTCGACATTTGTAACAATCGGCGCATGAAAGATGCGCGCCTCTTCAAGGCCTGCGATGAATTCTTTGGCCTGCAGCTGCTGAGCAGGGCTCGTTGTAAAGATTGCCGAACGGTATTGGCTCCCCTCGTCCGGACCTTGCCGGTTGAGCTCAGTCGGATCGTGCGCGACCTTAAAGAAAATCTCTAGCAGCCGGTCAAAGCTGATTTCGTTGGGATAATAAGTCACCTCGACGGCTTCGGCATGCCCCGTTGTGCCTGAGCTCACCTCCTCGTAAGCCGGGTTTGGAACGCTGCCTCCCGCATATCCCGAGACCGCGCTGAGCACCCCCTTTGTGTGCTCAAAAACCGCTTGCACCCCCCAAAAACAGCCCCCTGCGAAGACCACGCGCGCTGCGTTCGCCGGAGCTGCTTTGGCCCGCAAGCCATCCGCGGGATATTCCCCGGCGGAGCCCGGCGCGGGAAAGAGCAGCGCGGCCATTACGCCGAGCGCGCTTGCGAAGAGAACGCGGATGCGGGCGGAAGTTGTGATCTCGCTAAGACGAAAGGGCATGGTCTGGCCCAAGTGTCGAGGCCGCCGCCAGGCGGCAGCGCGCCAGGCTCACTGTCAATAAATACGGCGCCGAACCGCCTGGCGATACACCAGCTAAATGTTTTTTTATCGTCTTTTGCCGGAGGGGAGCAAAAAGAAACCCCGGCAGAGCCGGGTTTGAGCTTGGTAGATCACAAGGGCCAGTCAATAGGCCGCGAGGACAGGCGGCGCGCCAAAGAAGAAATGATAGTTGATTCCCGCGCGGGCTATGTGGCCGTTCCAGCGGGTCGATACGGCGACAAAATTCGTGAAGAGCGGTCCGAACACCAGGGGGCTGAGGGCAAAAGTTGTCCTGCCAAGGTCGTAGTAAAGATATTCGGCCCTGACACTCCAGTTTGGTGAAACCATCCACTCGAGCCCGCCGCCTGCCGCCCAGCCTGGGCGAGTGCTCGTGAACTCGCCAAACCCAGGGGTGGCGGCATTGAGAAGCGGAAACGGCGTGACGAAGGCGGTAAAGGCGATCGCCTCCTGATGTACGCCGCCATAGGCGAAGCCGCCGGTGCCATAAACGAGCAGAGCTGGCGTCGCGAGCCAGCCGAGGCGGCCGCGGACCGTGCCAAGATAATCGAGCACATTCGAAACGGATAAGCTCGAAACCGCTATGATGGAGGGATCGGTCGGGTCGGCCACGGCCCCGGCTGCGCGGGCCGAGGCTCTCACAGCCGTGCCCTGGATGTCCGCTTCGATACCTGCGAGCCATGAATTGGCGAACTGCCAATTATAGCCGATTTGGCCGCCGCCGATGAAACCGGAGTTGTGCAGGGTCAAAACACCGGTGGCGCTCGCCGCGGCGGCAGGGGCTATGCTAGTGCCGGCTATCGCCACGAATGCTGGCGCTGCCACCGCCGTTGCCGAGTTCTGGCCGCCGAAAGCATAGCCGGCGTTGAGGCCAGCGTAAAAGCCAGTCCAGCCGATGAGCGGGGGCGGCGGCACATAGGCCGGGGGTGGCGGATAGGCGGTGAGATCGGCGCCGGTTGCGGCGGCCGTGAGCGCTAGAGCGCAAGAAGATGCCAGGATGGCGCGGCTTAACATGGGGGCCTCCTCCAAAGTGTGCCGTTCGGACGGACGTTACGGTCATCCACGGATTCCGCAACTTTAAATGGAGTGCCCAGCCTCAGGATTCCGAGTATTGTGATGAAAAGGCCACGTCAGTGTGCGCCAATATCATTTTATTTCAATCTTCAGATAAGAAAAACCCGGCCGCTAGGCCGGGTTCCTGTGCGAAGGCAATGGCTGCGTAGGGTTAATATTTGGCAACGACTGGAGGAAGGCCCCAATTGAAGTGATAGTTCACGCCTGCGCGGACGATATTGCCGTTGAACCGCGTCGTGCTCTGAACGATAGCACTGCCCCAAGGCACCCCGCCTGCAGCAAGGTTGATTTGGGTCAGGCCTAGCACCGTGCTCAAGTGCCCGAGATCGTAATAAAGATATTCGACCTTAGCGCTCCAATTCGGGGCAAACATCCACTCTAAGCCGCCGCCTGCCGTCCAGCCGGTGCGGGTGCCGGAAAACAGGGCTGCCCCGAACACCGGCGGATAAGGCGGATTGCCAAGCGATTCCGTTGCGGCAATGGCGGTGCTGAATTTCACGCCGCCATAGGCGAAGCCGCCGGTGCCGTAAACAAGCATGGTCGGAGTGACAAGCCAGCCGAGCCTGCCGCGCACGGTCCCGAGGTAATCCGTGGACTTATTAAACGCGACGAAAGAGCTATAGCTTTCCAATGGGAAGTTCGGAACGCCCGTGACGCTGGCGAGGGTAACCGTCTTATGGGCACCGGCGATGCCTTGAATATCGGCCTCGACGCCGGCGACCCAGGCATTGCCGAACTGGTAATTAAAGCCCACTTGGCCGCCGCCGATGAACCCAGCGGGCCTGTCAGGCAGGCTCACCGTGCCGACGATGGCGAGTGCCTGCGCAATGGAGCTCGATCCCAAAGGGAATATAGGATTAGCGAAGGTCGGCGCGCCGAAGCTCTGCACATTGTTGGTGGCTGCCCAGGTGCCGCCCGCATTGAGACCGATATAAAACCCGGTCCACATGGGCGGGGGCGGCGGCGGAACATAGGGCGGCGGCGGGGGAGGAGCCGTGAGATCGGCGGCAGCGGCGGCGCCCGTCAGCGCCAGGGCGCCAGCCGAGGCCATGAGGATCCGGCGTAACATTTTTCTCTCCTTGAAATCGTTGAAGCGACAGAGTCACAGGCTATGCGGTTTTGCTTGAGCTTCAACTTCAATCGTGGCGCCCGCGGCATTATCCGGGAGACTGTGGCGGAAAGGCAACGAAAAGCGGGCGGATCTCGCAAACCAGAAATGGCCAGAAAAAAACCCGGCTGGGAGGCGCCGGGTTTGTCAGTCCTGGAGGAGAACAGCCGAGGTTTGCTGGACGCTGAGCTTAGTACTTGGCCGCGACCGGAGCGAAGGGCGAGGTCACGAACTTGTAGCTGAATCTGAATTGGACCTGATGCTCCGTCAAATGATGCTGGACGGCAAAGAGGCCGCCGAGGGGCACGAAGAACGCAAAGGGATAATCGACGTAATGACCAAAATCGGAATACCGGTACTCGGCGCCGATCGACCAGGCATCGGTGAGGGCATATTCGAGGCCGCCACCTGCCGTCCAGCCAGACCGCGTCCTCGAGACGCGCTCCAAGGTGCCGGGGAAGCCGGTCACGAAGCCGGTCGTATCGAAATAATCGTTGTCGATGCCCGTGAAGGCCGCGCCGCCCGTGCCATAGATGAGCACGCGGTCAAAGGCGATGCCGAGGCGGCCGCGAACCGAGCCTTGCACCTGCTCGCGGGTGCGCACGGCCATTGCCGTGAACGGATCAATGGAGGTGCGGCTGAGGCTCGTGCCGTCGACCGTTCCCTCGATGCCCGCAACCCATTGGTTGATCTGCAAATTGTAGCCGATATGGGCGCCGCCAATCACCCCGCTCGGGTTGTTGTTAAACCCGCTGAAGAAAAGAATGGGCGGAACGAAGCCGGAAACAACCGTCGGATCGCGGCCCCAGGCGCCGCCGATCTGGCCGCCGATATAAAGCCCGGTCCAGGTGAAGATTGGAGCCGGCGGCGGCACATAGGGCGGCGGCTCGGCCGCGAAAGCTGGCGCGGCGAGTGCAATGGCGGCGGCTGATGCCAGGAGGTATTGACGGCGCATGGCGTTTCTCCTTTGACCAAATGAATTTTGGGAAACCTACGCTCTTTTACGTTTCGGCCCAAGCTTTCTTGGCGCTTGCTTGGCGTTATTTCGCCGGGTGTGGCGCAAAGGCAACGAAGTGCATTGGCCGGCCTTAATCGATGGCAAAGAAAACCCGGCTGCAAGAGCCGGGTTTTCCTCAAAGCCAGACGATAGGGTGTTGGCTTTAGTACTTCGTGACGAGAGGTGCTGGAGGCGGCCCAAACATATCGAACTTGTAACTAAAGCCGCCTTGGACCTGGTTCTCCTGGAAATGGCGGCCGCCAAACGCGGGCGGCGCAAAAGCTGCAGCAAGGAGCCCATCGCTAACCCTGCCGAAATCGGAGAAGCGGTATTCGGCAAAGACCCACCAATTGGGCGTGAGGGCATATTGCACGCCGCCGCCCGCGGTCCAGCCAACACGGGTCCTATCGAAGCTCGCTGAAGCGAACGTAAACACCGGCGGGATGACGGTGGCTGCCGAAATATCGGTACGGAAATGCCCGACGGCCAGGCCGCCCGTGCCATAGATCATGAACCGGTCCCAGGCGAGGCCGATCTTGCCGCGGATCGAGCCCTGAATGTCAGACCGCCCGTCTGCGCTTACGGTCGTGAATTCCCCGGGGAGCACGCCCGGGAAGACCGCAGTTGCGGTCCTGCTCAGGCTCGTTCCGTCCGCCGATCCCTCGATGCCAATGATCCACTGGTTGAACTGAACCTGGTAGCCGAGGTGGGCTCCGCCGATGACTCCGCTCGGTCTTTCGCTGGTGAACGGATCAAAGGCGTGGACACCCCAAACGCCGCCGACTTGGCCGCCGATATAGACGCCGGTCCAGGTGAAGACAGGCGGCGGCGGGACATAAGGGGGCGGCGGAGGCGGCGGCGCGCGAAGATCGGCGGCGACCGCCGACCCGGCGAGGGCAATGGCGCCCGCCGACGCAAGTAAGAGTTTACGGTACATTATGTCTTCCTTTCATTTGTGGAAGGAGCAGGCCCAGATTTAGCACGCCTGAACCCTTACCTGACGGTAACGTGGAGGTGAAAAGGCCCGAATCTCAAGCGGCGCGGCATTTCTGCAACACCTCCTGCGGGCACCAAATGGCGTGCCTGCCCCGGCGCGCCGCGGGCAGGCCGAACTCAATAGGCCAGGGGGGGGCCGAAGCGGTAGCTAAAGCCGGCCCGTACGGTATTTTCGACCTCGTGATGGTTGAGTGCCGAGAACAGGCCGAAGGGGAAGGCGCTCACGTCTGTGAAGCGGGCGAAATCGGCGAAGCGGTATTCCGCTCTGATAGACCAATTGCCGGTCACCGCATATTCGATCCCGCCGCCGACCGTCCAGCCGGGCTCGGTATGCGAGGCTTGCGCCGCAAGCAGCGCTCCGAAGGCACTGGTGTCGTATCCGGCAAACTCCGCTCCCCCCGTCGCATAAAGGAGGGCGCGGTCGAAGGCGACGCCGAGCCTTGCGCGGATCGAGCCCTGCACGGGGAGCTTGGTACGGAAGAACACAAAGCCAGGGCTGAACGTCTCGTCGATGCTCGTGCCCTCGACGTCGCCTTCCAGACCAAGCACCGCTTGATTGATCTGGTAGTTGTAACCCACGTGGGCGCCGCCAACGACTCCGCTCGGCGTGAAGTTCGTGCCAAATCCGGCCGGAAGCACGGTTAAAGTATCGGTGCTCCAGCCATAGCCGATCTGGCCCCCAAGATAGAGACCTGTCCAGGTGAAGAGGGGAGGAGGCGGCGGATAGGCGGGCGGAGGCGGGGGAGCATTGATGTCGGCCGCGATTGCCGGGGCCGCTGCCAGAAGGGCGGCGGACAGGAGAAGTCTGCGCATGGGCAATTTCACTTCGGAGTTAGAGGTGTGAGACCGCCGCTAGAAAAGCGACCAGATTCTGGCTGAATTAAGATTTCTTAAGTATTAACGGGAGGTGAATGAGGCCGGTTTCCGCGTATTGCGCACAGAATCCGGCAGCTACGTTGCGTAATACGCAAGTAATTATAGAGGACGTGATTTTATTATCTGGTTAAGGGGCATTAACTCTGATTGTGATTATGCCTAACAAAGAGTTCATTCGCCCGCCATCTTGACGAGGGCGCCCCCGCAAGAGCCCCCGCAGCCTCAACTTAAGCCATTGATCTTTCCTGCCGAATCTGCGCAAGTGCCGGTTCTCGCTGCGTCTCCGCTTGGAAGAATATTCAGGATTGCTCAATGGCCTCTGCTTGCACCGAAGGGCTCGATACAGGCTTTGCCGCGCTTGGTTATGCTAAAGTCGCCGTTCTCGGGATCGTTCAAGGCATCACCGAGCTCTTGCCCATCTCCTCAACCGCCCATATGCGCATTGTCCCGGCTTTCCTCGGCTGGCAGGATCCGGGATCGGCGTTTTCGGCCGCCATGCAGATGGCCGCTCTTGCCGCCGTTCTGAGTTATTTTTGGGCCGATGTGCGCTCGATCGCCGGCGGGGCGCTGGGCGCCCTGCGCCGAGGCGACTTCGGCGACTGGGATTTCCGGTTTGCCGTCTGGATCGTTTTAGCAACGCTGCCGATCGTGATTGCAGGCAAGCTCCTCGAAGGCGTGCTCAACGCCTGTCACTCGCCGCTGCGCAGCCTCACCGTCATTGCCATCTCTTCCGTCGTGATGTCGGGGCTGCTTGGGCTCTCAGAAGTCTATTCGCGCCACAAGCGAACGCTCGATCATGCAACGCTCAAGGATGCGGTGATCATTGGGCTTGCCCAGGCGGGCGCGCTGATCCCCGGCGTCTCGCGATCCGGCTCGACGCTGACCGCCGCCCTCTTCCGCGATCTCAAGCGCGAGGAAGCGGCGCGTTTTTCGTTTTTGCTTGGGATTCCTGCCATCGCCGGGGCCGGGCTTAAGGAGCTTTACGAGCTGCACAAGGCTCATCTCGACGCCCATGGCTGGTCGGTTCTTGCATTCGGCCTGCTCATCGCTTCGCTTTCGGCCTTTGTGGCGATCTGGGGCCTGCTGCGCGTGCTCGAGCGATTCTCCGCCTGGCCTTTCGCCTTTTACCGGGGCGCGATGGGCGTTTTTCTTTTTCTTTGCGTCTTCTTTGGCTGGCTGCCGAATTAATTTCAATCCGCGGGCCCGAGCATCTTTTCGGGCTTAACGAGCGCATCGAATTCCTCGGCGCTGATCAGGCCGGAGGCGAGCGCCTCCTGCCTCAGGCTCGTTCCATTGCGATGAGCGGCTCTCGCAATCCTTGCCGCATTATCGTAGCCGATCTTGGGGGTGAGCGCCGTGGCGAGCATCAAGGATTGGTGCACGAGATCCCTGATCCGTCTTCGATTGGCCTTTAGGCCTTCGATACAGTGGCGGCGGAAGCTCTCCGCGGCATCGGCGAGGAGCGTCCCGCTTTCGAGAAAAGCGAAAGCGATCAGCGGCTTGAAGACGTTCAGTTCGAAATGGCCTTGCGAGCCCGCGAAGGCGATGGCCGCCTCGTTGCCAAAAACGCGCACGCAGACTTGGGTGAGCGCCTCGGCCTGGGTCGGATTGACCTTGCCCGGCATGATCGAAGAGCCAGGCTCATTCTCGGGCAGAATGAGCTCGCCGAGGCCGCAGCGCGGCCCGCTCGCCGCGAGCCTGATATCATTGGCAATTTTAAAAAGGCTCGCCGCGAGTGTTGCGAAGGCGCCGTGCGCAAAGACGAGCGCATCATGAGCTGCGAGCGCCTCGAATTTGTTCGGCGCAGAGATAAAGGGAAGCCCGGTGAAGGTAGCGATCTTCGTAGCGAACGCCTCGGCAAACCCCCGCTTCGAATTCAAGCCTGTGCCAACAGCCGTGCCTCCTTGTGCAAGAGGGTATAGGCCAGGAAGCGCGGCCTCGATCCTCTCGATCCCGGCGGTGAGCTGCGCCGCATAGCCCGAAAACTCCTGCCCCAAAGTGATTGGCGTTGCATCCTGAAGATGGGTCCGCCCGGTCTTGACGATGCCGGCGAAGGCCTCGGCTTTCGCGCTCAGCGCATCGCGCAGCGCCGCCAGCGACGGCGCAAGCCTGCGCTTTATCAGAAGGACAGCGGCGATGTGCATCGCGGCGGGAAAGCAATCATTTGAAGACTGGCCGAGGTTGACGTGATCGTTCGGATGAACGGGGCTCTTAGCCCCTCGCGCTGTGCCCAGGAGCTCGTTTGCGCGGTTTGCGATCACTTCGTTGACATTCATGTTGGTCTGGGTGCCGGAGCCGGTTTGCCAGACCGGGAGCGGAAACTCCGCATCGAGCCTGCCGCTCTCCACATCGAGTGCCGCCGAAGCGATCGCTTGACACAAGGGCCGCGAAAGCAGTCCGAGATCGCAATTGGCCTCTGCCGCGGCGCGCTTCACCATCCCCAGGGCATGGATGACCGCCAGCGGCATTCTTTCTGCGCCGATTGCGAAATGGGCAAGTGCGCGTTGAGTCTGCGCTCCCCAATAATGAGCCGCCGGGACTTCGATTGGCCCTAAGCTGTCGGTCTCGATCCGCATACTCAAGGAAGGCCGCTTGCAGGATGGCCGCGCTGGGACTCAGCCACGGGCGGGGCTTAATCGGCTTCTTCGCGTCCGCCAGAGTGGGACGCTAGGGCGAGATCTGCGGCGCGCCAGGAAGAATCGTGGCCAAGCTCATCACCGGAGGAAATCGAGAGCATTTCGGTAAGCCTATTGCGCGCGCGGTTCACCCGGCTCTTCATGGTGCCGATTGCGCAGCCGCAAATCCCGGCCGCCTCCTCATATGAGAGGCCCGAGGCACCGATCAGAATGAGCGCCTCGCGCTGATCGCTTGGAAGCTGCTGGAGCGCAGCGCGGAAATCGAGCAGGTCCATATGGCCGCTTTGAGCCGGGGCGGTGGCGAGGTTTGCGGCGAAATTCCCGTCCGGATCCGCGACCTCACGGCGCCGCTTGCGGTATTCGGAATAGTAGATGTTGCGCAAGATAGTAAATAGCCAAGCGCGCAGATTAGTGCCCTCGGCGAAGGAATCGAGGCTCGCCCAGGCCTTGACGAGCGTTTCCTGGACGAGATCGTCGGCGTGGTCGAGGCTCCCGCACAACGACACCGCAAAGGCGCGCAGATTAGGAATGACCGCGAGGAGATCGGCTGTCATCTGCGAATCCGCCGCCCGCCTTTGCGCGGACTCCTGCGCCGCCCGGATGCCCGCCATCTGCTTCGCTACGGCTTTCACGCGCTGTCCTTGCCCTCGTCCTTCTTGCCTCCTTGCGAAGCCGGCTTGCTTTCGAGTTCGCGCAAAAGGTCCACAAACCGGTCCGGAATGGGTTGCTTCAGCACATCGTGATAAATACAGCGCAGCTGCTGAGCAATCTGATCCGCGATGTCGTCTTGTTTCGGCTGACGCTGTCTGAGGCGCGGCCCGTCCGCCGCCCCTGCCCTTTTGTCCGCCTCCGGGCTCCCGCTCCGGAACCCTTTTCGTACAGCAAAGATGTCGTACATCATCACACCGCCCGCCCGGACTAGCGGGTCAGAAGGTTTTGCCGGCCTCGTCACAGATGGTCCCCCTCACGCACCCAAACCGTCGCTTTCAAATCCAATCCCGTCGCGCCTTGCGCGCTGAAAATTCCTCGTTCCGCCGTCCGGGCCTTGGGCTCTCGCCCGAAAGCGGATATAACGTTCAGCGAACGCCCAATGCGCGGAAGAGTTCCAGGGTGCGGCAGCTTTTCGCTCTAGCCTTTTGGCCGCCTCTATACCCCGCCGGGACCGTTGGCCAGAGCAAGGATCGCCGCAAATGCCAGTTTCCGAGGCAATTTCCTCCCACATCCCCTATCTGCGCCGCTTTGCGCGGGCGCTCACGGGCACGCAGGCAGGGGGAGATGCGTATGTTCTTGCTACTCTCGAGGCCATCCTTGCCGACCCGGCCGAGCTTTCAAAGTGCTCTCATCCGCGGACCGCGCTCTATCGCGTTTTTCTCAAGGTTTGGGGCACGGTGCCGGTCAATGTACATCCCGGTCAAATCCCTTATGCCGGGGATGAGGCAGGAGCGCAGCGCAATCTCGAAGCGATCAGCCTTAGACCCCGGATTGCCTTCCTTTTGAGCGCGCTCGAGGGGTTTTCGACCGATGAGGTGGCGCAGGCGCTCGGCTGCACGGCAGAGGAAGCCGCGGCTCTCATCGATGCGGCGGGCAAGGAGATTGCTGATCAGATCCGCACCGATGTGTTGATCATTGAGGACGAGCCCTTTATCGCGCTTGACCTCCAATCACTCGTCGAGGAGCAAGGACACCGCGTTGTCGATGTCGCCCGCACGCACCGCGAGGCGATCGAGGCTGTCCGGCATCACCGCCCCGGCCTCATTCTCGCCGACATTCAACTCGCGGACGGGAGCTCGGGCCTTGAGGCGGTCAATGAGATTTTGAGCTCGTTCTCGGTTCCAGTGATCTTTGTCACGGCCTATCCGGAGCGCTTCTTAACCGGGACGCCGCCCGAGCCGGCATTCCTCATCACCAAGCCCTTCGGCATCGACAATTTGAAGGCGATCATCAGCCAGGCACTGTTCTTTGACCGCAAATCGCGCCCCCCGGCGGCCCCAGAAAGAACCGGCAGTTTCGTTTCTTGATCCCGGTCCGGGAGCCGCCTAGCAGGCTGCGGGAGCTGGGCTTAACCCGTTATGTTTGCTCCCTCTGGGCAAGACCTTCGATGCGCTTCTGCAGCTGGTCTAGCTGGCGCTTCATCTCCTCAAGATCGCTTTTGGCGAATTGGCCCGCCGCGGGTGCGGAGGACTCCTCCGGGATTTTCCCGGGCGCTTTCTCGGCCGGTCTTGAAGGCGGCTTGGCAAACGGATTGAACATCTGCAGCGCCTGCTCGAAGAGAGCCATGTTCTTGCGGGCCTGCTCTTCGATCGAGTTGAACAGAGGTGTCGTCAGAGGCCCGCCGAAATTCTTGGCAAGCGCCTCGCGGAATCTTGCTTGCTCGCTTGCGAGCTTGCCCATCGTGAACTCAAGATAACTCGGCACGAGCATCTGCATGCTGTCGCCATAAAAACGGATGAGCTGGCGCAGGAATGTGATCGGCAAAAGGCTCTGGCCGGCTTTGCACTCCTGCTCGAAGATTATTTGCGTCAAAACCGAGCGGGTGATGTCCTCGCCCGTCTTGGCATCGTAGACGACGAAATCGTCCCCTCTCTTGACGATCGCGGCGAGATCTTCAAGGGTGATGTAGGTGCTTATCTCGGTATTGTAGAGGCGCCGGTTTGCATATTTCTTGATGGTGATAGGGTTTTTTCCCTCGGTCATTTGCCTTTATCTCACCTGATGTAGGCCGCCTCTGGGCCCGGGCAGCCTCTTTGCGCCCGCGCCGCTAAACACGGCGGGGGCTGCTTCCGGCCTAGCCGCGCGGGCGAGCCCCCGCCTCGCGAAGGCCGCTTTGCGCATGGCGCCACTGCGAAAATTGCTGCCAATTTCCTCACGAAAATCGGGTCCGCTATGCTACCCAAGGCGGCGCCGCGTTCGCACCCGGCGTCTCGAGATGCTAGGATAGCAGAAAAGATTGCGGCGCGCACGCCGCCGTCAAGGGAAGGAGGAGCCTCTTATGGCCGAAGATATCGTAATCGTCAGCGCCGCGCGCACCGCCGTCGGATCGTTCAACGGTTCTTTCGCCGCGACTCCCGCGCACGAGCTTGGCGCGGCAGCCCTTAAGGCCGCGCTTCAGCGCGCGAGGGTGGATGCTGCCGAGGTCGACGAAGTCATCCTCGGCCAGGTTTTGCCTGCTGGCCAGGGCATGAATCCAGCCCGCCAGGCGGCCATGAAAGCAGGCGTTCCTCAGGACAAAACGGCCTTCGGCATTAATCAAGTATGCGGCTCGGGGCTGCGCGCTGTTGCGCTCGCAGCCCAGCAGATTGCCGCGGGCGACGCCAAAATCGTTGCCGCCGGAGGCCATGAGAGTATGTCGCTTTCCACGCACTGCGCCCATTTGCGCGCGGGCACCAAGATGGGCGATCTCAAACTCATCGATACAATGATCCGCGACGGTCTCACCGATGTGTTCCATGGCTATCATATGGGCCAGACGGCCGAGAATGTCGCCGCCAAATGGCAATTGAGCCGCCAGCAGCAAGACGAATTCGCCCTCGCATCGCAGAACAAGGCCGAGGCGGCGCAGAAGGCGGGCAAGTTCAAAGAAGAGATCGCGCCCTTCACGATCAGCACGAAAAAGGGCGATGTGACGGTCGATGCGGACGAATATATCCGCGCCGGAACGACGCTCGACGCGCTTGCAAAGCTTAGGCCCGCCTTCGCCAAAGATGGCACGGTGACCGCGGGAAATGCTTCCGGCATCAACGATGGGGCGGCGGCGGTGATCGTGATGAGCGCAAAGGAGGCGGAAAAGCGCGGCTTGACGCCGCTTGCCCGGATTACCTCATGGGCGACCGCTGGCGTCGACCCGGCGATGATGGGCACGGGACCGATCCCTGCCTCGCGCAAGGCACTTGAAAAAGCGGGCTGGAAGGCCAAGGACCTCGATCTTGTCGAGGCGAACGAGGCCTTTGCCGCCCAAGCGCTCGCCGTCAATAAGGATATGGGCTGGGATCCGGCCATCGTGAATGTGAACGGCGGAGCGATTGCAATTGGGCATCCGATTGGCGCCTCGGGCGCCCGAATTCTCGTCACGCTCCTGCATGAGATGCGGCGGCGGGGCGCAAAGAAAGGGCTTGCCACCCTTTGCATCGGCGGCGGCATGGGCATCGCCATGACGGTTGCGCGCTAAGCTCCGGCGATTCAAGACCGGCGCGGCGCGCAGGCTGACGCGCGCCGCGCGCTTGCCTCTCCGGCACGAACTGGGTGATATGGACTGCATTCAAACCAAAACCAATAGGGATGGGACAGATGGCCAGGGTTGCGGTAGTAAGCGGGGGAACGCGCGGTATTGGCGCTGCGATCAGCAAGGCCTTGAAGGCAGCAGGCTATAAGGTCGCGGCAAACTACGCGGGCAATGATGAAGCGGCCGCTAAATTCAAGTCGGAGACCGGCATCCCGGTCTACAAATGGGATGTGGCAAGCTACAAGGCTTGCGCCGAGGGCCTCGCCAAGGTCGCCCAAGACCTCGGGCCGGTCGACATTCTCATCAATAACGCCGGTATCACGCGCGACGTGATGTTCCATAAAATGACGCCGGAGCAATGGTACGACGTGGTCAATATCAATCTGAACTCGCTCTTTAACATGACACGCCCGGTGATCGACGGCATGCGCGAGCGTGGTTTTGGCCGGATCGTTAACATTTCATCGATCAACGGCCAGAAGGGCCAGGTCGGTCAGACCAACTACACGGCGACAAAGGCGGGTGAGCTTGGCTTCACCAAGTCGCTCGCTCAGGAGAATGCGGGCAAGGGCATTACGGTCAATGCCATCTGCCCGGGCTATATTGCTACCGATATGGTAAAGGCCGTTCCGCCCGAAGTCCTGGAAAAATCCGTGCTGCCGCTGATCCCGGTGCGCCGCCTTGGCGAGCCGGAAGAAATCGCGCGCTGCGTCGTCTTCCTCGTCGCAGAAGAAGCTGGCTTCTTTACCGGCTCGACGCTCACCGTCAATGGCGGCCAATATATGATCTGAGCGGCCGAGGCCCCTTTCGCTAATCGGGGATGCCGACATGGAGCGCCCTGTTGCGCTCCATGATTTCGTGCCGCATCTGCTTGCGCATCTTGCCCGCTTCGAAAAGCCGCCTTTCGATCTCGGTCTCGATTTCGAGCGGCGGCACCGCGCAGGGGCGGCCGTCCTGCCCTAGAGCGACCATGGTGAAATAGCATGAGTTGGTGTGGCGCGCTTCCTTCGTCGTGAGGCTTTCGGCGATCACTTTGATGCCGATCTCCATCGATGTCTGGCCGGCATAATTGACATTCGCCTTAAAGGTCACGAGCTCGCCGACTTTGATCGGCTCTTTGAAAATGACCTGATCGAGCGAGGCCGTCACAACATAACTTTTGCAGTATCGCGCGGCGCACGCGTAGGCGACTTGGTCGAGGAGCTTCAGAATAATGCCCCCATGCACATGACCCGAGAAATTGGCCATGTCGGGAGTCATGAGGAAGGTCATGAAGAGAGATTTTTCTTGCTTGTTCATGGATAGCGCAGTTGCTGCTAAAGCCCGGCGTCAAGGCGCCGCTCCGTTACAGTAGACGGCGGCAGGGGCGCACGGCAATCGCCAGTTGCCGGGGCGGCAAGGCTATTTCGAGTACCACCACAGGGCGGGCGCGCGCAGCGCACCTCTCTCAGGCGCGGGGCCAAGATAATCCATAAGTTGCGAGGTAATAGAAAAGTCCTGCCAGAATGGCGGCGGCGATGAGGATCTTTAGGATATCGATGCGCCGCGTCATTGTTCGCCCGCCTTTTCTGCACCGGGAGCGAACCGCCGCGCGGCCAGCTCCCTGGTCTATCTTCAAGATTTACCACCCAGGCCTAGGCTTGGTCATTGCGCCGAGGTGCCGCATGCGCCTGCAAAAAGTGAAGCACGCCCGCTGAGGTTAGGCGGAACTCTTAGCCTAGGACAGGGTTGCCCAACTGCGGCGGGAGTGAGCATGCTTCTTTCAATTTTATCCCGGATCAGTTTTTACGCCTGCCATTCCCGCCGTGCTTTAACAATGGTTCCAGGCCGCAAACCCGCGGGACCGCAGCCGCGAATAGGGCTATTCAGCGCCTCGCACGCAAGCCTTATTCTGATCGTTTCGGGATCGAAGCTATCCGGCATAACGGTCCTGTTTAGATCTGTGAGCCGAGCTTTGAGGGGACAAGGCTTTGCTTTGATGTTGCGGTGCAACAAAAACCGGCGCGGCGGACTGCAGCGCGCAGGCCGCGGGATTGATCAAAGCCCCGCTTCCCCTTGCCTCAAAAAGCGCCAGCAACGCCCTCGAGCTTTGAACATGCGCCCGAGAGGAATTAACCCGCGCCGCCGTTTCGGTGAGCAACTGGCCAATCTCGGCGAGCTGGATCATACTTAACTCCGCACGGCGCCGCGACCGCTCTAGGGAGAGCAATAGATTCTCGTCCTGGCGCGCCAAAGCCACAGGCGGCTCCAACTAGAATAGGAATCTGTCGAATATTATATCCTCACATATAATAACGCAAGCCCTGCAGCCGCGGGCCGCTTCCATCAGGCGCGGGCATTCCGTCCTCCGGCCACGGCCGGTCTGATTCAGGCGCGGCTTATGAAAATTTTTGCGGCTCACCGGCCCGCCTTGCGCGGGGGCTAAGCGGGCGGCAAAATAGGAGCAAAATCCGCAAGGAGTTCTAAGATGAATTCGCTGGTGCCCGGCTTGCCCGCAGAGCCGAGCTTTGAGTCCTCCCGCCAATCGAGACTTTCGCCAGAGGACCGGGAGGCGCTCGAGCGCGCCATCGGCGACCTTGAGTGCTCCAGTTTTGCGATCAGGATTTGCGGCATTCTCGGGCAGCGCGCGAGCGCTCTGGCAGCCGCAGTGCCGCCGCAGCTCGCGCAGATTGCAGGCAGAGCCGCCGAGGCTGCGGTCCGTGCGAGCCTCGGCCTTGCCTTGCGGAGCCTTGCCGGCAAACCGCTGGCTGACAGGCGCCGCATCCACAGGACCGCGGCGGCGCTGGCCGGTGCCGCAGGGGGAGCCTTTGGGCTCCCGACGCTGGCTTTGGAGCTGCCGTTTTCGACCACCATCATGCTGCGCTCGATTGCCGACATCGCCCGCGCCGAAGGGCATGACCTTACCGACCCGCTTTCCGCGCTCGCCTGCATCGAAGTGTTCGCCCTCGGAACCCAGGCCCGCGATAAATCTTGGCCGGAGTTTCCGGGCCGGTCCGAGGAGGGCCCATTGCTTGGGGAGGCGGCAGGTTTGGAAGCCGGCTATTTCGGGCTTCGCGCCGTTCTCGCGAAGACCATCTCCGAGGCGGCCGAATATCTCACCCGGCGGGGAATCATGAGCGAAGCCGCTCCGGCGCTCGTCCGGTTCATGACCCAAGTTGGGAGCCGGTTCGGGGTGGCCGTTTCGCAAAAGCTATTGGCGCAAACCGTGCCGATCGTCGGCGCGCTTAGCGGAGCCGCCATCAATTATGCCTTTGCCGATCATTTCCAAAGGATCGCTCGCGGGCATTTTACCGTGCTCAGGCTTGAGCGGCGCTATGGAGGCGCGGCCGTTCGCGCCGAGTACGAGGTGATGCGCAACCGGATTTAAACTCCGGCCGGTCACTTGGCACGGCGCCGGATAAGGCTAACTATGTAGCAGTTTGCTAACTCGCCATGGAACGCCGCATGAGTGCTGCCCTTCGATGGTGCAAGGCCGAGGCCCTCGCGGCTGCTGCCGCCATCACCCTAGGCGCCGCGTTTGCGCCTTCCGCGCAGGCGGGATTTTTCGATTTCTTCTTTGCGCCGCCCTCACCTTCCCCCGCTGAGCAATATGCCCCCTACCGTGGCCTAAGACACCATATCCTCCCCGGCACTCCGGGCCGCGGTCTTTCCTTTTACCGCGAGCGCAAACGAGGCGCGCATCGCAAATTGAGGCTTGCCGCCAAAGAGGATCAGGCGGTAAAGCCCGCGCGCCCCGTCGGCATCATGGAGGACGAAAGCTTGCGCAAGGGCGATGCTGTCGTCACGCCAGCCGGGATCCGCATCTTCGTCGGCGCGATCTCGAGCCGCCACAAGCCGCAGGACTTTAAGGCGCCCGCAGAAGTGAAGGGGCTTTCGAAACGCGTCCGCAAGGCGTTCGCTACCCTCGAAGCCAAGCCATCGGGGTCCGGAGAGCCGGCACCCGCTCTCGCGGGACGCTCGGCTAGTCCAGCCAAGCCCGCGGGCGGGATAGTGACGGACGAAAACGGCCGCAGGATCCGCTACGTGGGCCCTTGAGTGCCGCCTTCCGTGCCGCCCCCGCCCTCTCCGAAATTCAAGACGGAAAGCACATCGGCCGCAACTGCGCGGGTAATCCGGCTTTGCCGTGCCAAGGCCTCGCGGTCGAGCGCGGCAACGAAGGTGCGCGCCGCATCGAGCGAGCGTTCGAGGCGCGCGGCGGCATAGGACACGACCCCTGCATCAGTGGCGAGTTGACGCTCGACCAAAAGCTTGACGAGAACCGCCTGCACCAGAGCCTCATCCGGCGCACCAATCTCGGCCACGGGGGCGAGCCGCAGGCGCGATAAAAGATCGGCGGTGCGAAGGCCCCAAAGCGCGGGATGAGACCGCGCCGTGAGGACCAAGGCCGTGCCGCGCTCGCGAACCAGATTGATGAGATGAAAGAGTTCCGCTTCCGCTCCGCCGATCTGGTCCGCGTTCTCGAGAAGCAGCGGGCGCGCCGCAAGCGCCTCGGCATCCGCGGCGGCGAGGGAGTTCGCGGAGCACTGATTCGCCTGTGCCTTTGCGGCCCAGATCGCTCCAAGATGACTTTTGCCTGCCCCCCGCGGGCCAACGAGAAGCAGGAGCTGCTCCGGCCAGTGGGGCCAGAGGTTCACCATACCAAACGCCTGCTCGTTCGAGGCGGAGATGAGGAAATCGTCGGCCTCATAGGCCGGGGCCGGGGAGAGTTCGAACGTGAGCTGAGGGTGAACCGGCCGCCGCTGCCGCTGGGGTTTTTCCCCGCTCATTTCTGCTCGCTCAGGGCCAAATGTTCATGTGGCGGATCCATTGGCCGAGGTAGGCCGCAGCCGAAGAAAGAGTGAGCACGGCCACGGTATAGAGGCCAATATCGAACCAAAGGCCTTCCCGGAGCGCAAACGCTTTCGCGCCGAGGACCATTGCCGCAAGCCCAAGCTGGGCCGCGGTGTTGAGCTTCGAGACCAGGAGAGGCCTGATCTTAACCGGCTTGTGCATGACCAGCGAGATCATGAAGGCAAGAATGATCAAAAGGTCTCGCGCGACGACCAGGATCGTAAGCGTTGCGGGCAGTGCGCCCTCGATGGCAAGCGCGACGTAGATTGACACGATCAGCGCCTTATCGGCAACTGGATCGAGGTAGGCGCCAAGCTCGCTGCGGAGATCGAAGGTCTTGGCGATCCAGCCGTCGACCGCATCGGAAGCCCCCGCAATGATGAAAATGATACAAGCCTCTTGCCAGCGCTGGGCGGCAATCATGGCAATGATCGCTGGCGCGAGCACGAGCCGGCCGAGCGAGATGAGATTTGGCAGGCTGCGAAGATAAGAAACCATCGGCGCGCTTTAATTGTCTTGGGCAGCAAAGAGAACGCCCGCCCGGTAAGATTTGGGCGAGGCCAATCCGGGAAGAGCCTTGCCATAACGTGCCTCGCCAATTACAGCAATTCTTGGCCAGGCGCTTGGGGATCGGAACAAGAACGCTCCAAAGCTGCCGAGCTCCCCTCCAGGTGAAAAGCTCCCCTCCCGATGAACAAAGAGCGGCAGGGATGCGGGCGCGGCGCACCACATGGGTCTTAAATCCGGATGAGCAAATCCCTCACCTATGCCGGAGCCGGAGTCGATATTGAGGCCGGCAACGCCTTTGTTGAGCAAATCAAACCCATCGTCCGGGCGACGAGACGGGCAGGCGCTGGCGCCGAAATTGGCGGGTTTGGGGGCCTTTTCGATCTAAAGGCTGCAGGTTTCAAAGACCCCATCCTTGTGGCTGCCAATGACGGGGTTGGCACTAAAGTCAAGATTGCCGCGGCTGCGGGGGTTCGCGATACGATCGGGATCGATCTCGTCGCGATGTGCGTCAATGATCTCATCGTCCAGGGCGCGGAGCCCCTCTTCTTTCTCGATTATTACGCGACAGGAAAGCTCGATCCGAAGGCGGCGGCCGAAGTCATCAAGGGCATTGCGCAGGGCTGTATCGAGGCGGGCGCGGCGCTCATCGGCGGCGAGACCGCCGAGATGCCCGGTATCTATAGCGGCACGGATTACGATCTCGCCGGCTTCGCCGTCGGCGCGGCCGAGCGCGGCAAGCTTTTGCCGCGGCCCGGCGTGAAGCCGGGCGACCTTATCGTCGGCCTGCGCTCCTCGGGCCTGCACTCGAACGGTTTTTCGCTCGTGCGCAAGATCATCGAGCAGTCCGGTGTGGACCTAAACGATCCCGCGCCATTCGCGCCGGGCAAGACTCTCGCCGAAGCGCTGCTCACACCGACCCGCATTTATGCAAAGTCTCTCATCCCGGCGCTCAAAGAGAGCGATGGCATCAAGGCGCTCGCGCACATCACGGGCGGCGGCTTTGGCGACAATATTCCGCGCGTGCTGCCGGGGGGTCTTGCAGTGGAGATCGATCTTTCGCTTGTCGAAACTCCCGAAGTCTTCCGCTGGCTTGCGGCGGAGGGCGATCTTAGCGAGGCCGAGATGCTGCGCACGTTCAACTGCGGCATCGGGATGGTGGCGGTCACGGATGCGCAGCAGAGAGCAGAAACCTTGGCGGTGTTTGCCGCCTCCGGCGACAACGCGATCGAGCTCGGCCGTGTCATTGAGGAGGGCAGAGGAGGCCGGGTTGTCTATCGCGGACGGCTTAAGCTGTGAGCCCAGCCCGCAAGCGCACGGCGATTCTGATCTCCGGGCGCGGCTCGAATATGCGTGCGCTGATCGAGCGTGCGCGCGATGCTTCCTACCCCGCCGAAGTGGTCCTCGTGTTGTCGAACCGGCCCGATGCGGAGGGCCTCGAATTCGCGAGCCAAAGCAAGATCGCCTGTGCGGTTACTGAACACAATCGATACGCTAGCCGCGAAGCTTTCGAGCGCGCCATGCAGAACGAGCTCGAAATCCGCCGCGTCGAGCTCATTTGCCTTGCCGGTTTCATGCGCCTCCTCTCGCCTTGTTTCGTGAACCAGTGGCACGGGCGGATTCTCAATGTCCACCCTGCCCTGCTCCCAGCCTACCCTGGCCTTAAGACGCATGAGCGCGCGCTCGCCGGTGGCGTGAAAATCCATGGCTGCACCGTTCATTTCGTCTCGCCTGCCATGGATCAAGGCCCGATCATTGCGCAAGCGGCAGTTCCGGTCCTCGATAATGATACGCCGGAAACGCTTGCCGCGCGCGTGCTCGCGCAAGAGCATAAGATTTATCCGGCCGCGCTCGCACGGATTGCCTCCGGCGGGTACCGCATCGATAACAATCGCGTCCTTTGCGGCGATGCGCCGGCTGAGCCTGAGCCCTTGCGGGTCCCATTCACGGAGGGGTAGCCGGAGTGACAGGCCCGCACCTTCATTTAATGATCTCATTGCCCGAGAACCACTGGGCAATTTCGGCGGCCGCAGTCTCCGGCCCGTCCGATCCATGCGCCGAGTTCTCGCCAACCGAAAGGGCGAATTCTTTGCGGACGGTGCCGGGCGCGGCTTTTGCGGGATCCGTTGCGCCGAGCACGTCGCGGTAGCGCGCGATGGCATTCTCGCCCTCGAGCACCTGCACCACCACAGGCCCCGATGTGATCGTGCCGATAAGATCCTTGAAAAACGGGCGCTTCCTATGAACGGCGTAAAAAATCTCCGCCTGCTCGCGCGTCATCTTGACCCGTTTTTGCGCAACGATGCGCAGGCCCGCCTTTTCGATCATGGCATTGATGAGGCCAGTGATGTTGCGCCGCGTTGCATCGGGCTTGAGAATTGAAAAGGTGCGTTCGATGGCCATGGTATGCTTAACGAAATCGCGATTTGCCGCGCTTATAGAGGAGCGGGCGCTTATTGTGCAAGGGCAGCATTGGTCAAGCCGTGCTTTATTGGTCGAAATCGCCGGCAAGCTCGGCCCGCACGGATTCGGGCATCACCGTTATGTGCCGGTAAGCGGGGTGCGAGAAGCCAAGCGTGACCTCCGTGCCCGGCGTGCGGAATAAGGCGATTTGGGCCGGCCTAAAATCGAAATGCACGAACTGAACCGACGATGCCTTTCCCTCCTCCGATGTGCGGTCAACGTCGGTCTCGGGCCTCGCCGCAATCCGCTCGCCGCCAAACTCGATGAAGGCGGTCTCCTCGATCCCGCCAAGGCGCGAGAGGACGCGCCTGCGCCGCCCGGGATCATCAATCTCGATCATGAATGTCGCGACCAGCTCCTGGCCTTTGGGAATCAGCGGATTATAGGCGGAAAGCTCGTGCTCAATCTGTTCCGGCCCGCCTTTCTCGATAAAGAGCATCTCGTGGACTTGCATCCACATGGTCTCGTAGGATTCGAAATAGAAGGTGACGCATGGCCCAACCTCGATCCTGCGGTTGCGCTTGCGTGCCGAGAGCTTGCGGCGCGTCTCTTGGCGTATTTTGCCGTACTCGGCGAGCGGCAGGACATCGCCTGGCGTCAGTTGTTGCTTTCTGATCATCGCTTGTTCCAGCATTCGCGTATCTCGATCATGCAATTACATTTTTACATTGAGGCCGTAGGATTGGGCGATGAGCTCGATCGGGTGGCTCACGAACCGCGGCTTTGCTGCGCCTTGCTGGCGCTCGAGCCCTTGCGCGATGTGAAGGCCCGCGAGCGGGCATTCCGATGTAACGGCAGCCATGCCGCCTTGAGCGGCCTGGCGGAAGACGGGCGCGCCAACTTTCATTGCGGTCTCGAAATTTGCTTGCCTATAGCCCCAGGTGCCGCCATGCCCAGAGCAGCGCTCGATGACCTGCAGATCGATTCCCGGGATGAGCTGCAGCATCTCGCGCGCCTTCTGCCCCATGTTCTGCGCCCGCGCGTGACAGGCGATATGCAAAGCGATGCCGCCCTCAAGAGGTTCAAGCCCTGCCGCGAGCCCCTCGTTGCGGGCGATGTCGACGATGTACTCGCTAATATCGAACGTGGATTTCGCGAGCAGCTTGACGTCGGGGTCATTGGGCAGAATGAGCGGCCATTCGAATTTGAGCATTAAGGCGCAGGAGGGCACGGGAGCGATAATCGCATAGCCCTGCTCGATCCAGGGCCGCAGCGCTAGAGCCACCTTCCTCGCGCTGTTCGCCACCTCCCCGATTTCGCCTTGCTCGAGCATCGGCATGCCGCAGCATCGCGGATACGCGACAACTGTCTCGACGCCGTTTTTGGCCAGCACCGCGCGGGCGGCGAGCCCCGTCTCCGGCTCGTTGTAATTCGTAAAGCAGGTCGCGTAAATAACCGCCCTGCGGCCATGCGCCGGAGCGCTTTTGTCAGCCTCGGGCGCCTCCCGGCCAAGTTTCTCGAACGTTTTTGAACTGTATTTTGGCAGGCTCGCATCGGGATGCACATTCGCAACCTTGGCCGCTACCGCACGCGCCCTCTTGTTGCTGCGCTTCGTGGCCCAATTGGCTAAGGGAGCGATCCGGGTCGCGATCTTTCCATTGCGGTCAGTTTTGGCGAGGCCGCGCTCAGCAGCCTTTGCTTTGCCGCTCTTGGCCTCGATGGCGCGGTAGCGCAGCATCAAATGCGGCACATCGAGATTGAACTCGTGCGGCGGAACATAGGGGCATTTCGTCATGAAGCACATGTCGCAGAGCGTGCACGCGTCGACGGCCGGCTTGAAGTCCTTGCTTTCGACACTGTCGAGTTCGCCTGACGGCGAGGCGTCGATGAGATCGAAGAGGCGAGGGAAGGAGTCGCAAAGATTAAAGCAGCGCCGGCAGCCGTGGCAGATGTCAAACACCCGCCGCATCTCGGCGTCGAGCTTCGCTTCGTTGTAAAAATCTGGATTCTCCCAATCGAGCGGGTGCCGAACCGGCGCCGCAAGTCCGCCTTCCCTCATTCTTCCGTCTCTCCTGTCAGAACGCCTTTCGCGCTCTGGGTCCATGCAAGCCGCGCGGCCGTCAACCGGCAGAGCCCGAGCCCACGATCTTCACCGCACCAACAGTGACGTAGTCGGGCTCTTCTGTCTCCTCGCCGGAATGGGCTGGCACAAAGGTTATGCGGAGGCCATTGCGCAGCTCATCCGCGCTTTTAAGGTCTAAATCCTTCAGGACGTCGGCAAGGGGAAACTTCAAGGTTTGCTTGCCCAGGACGTGCTCTTTATGCTCCTTCCCCTGCGCCGCAAGACTAAGGCTGAAGGTATTGAGCGTGCCGATGATGGCGCGCCGCACGCCGCCGGATTGGTCCGGCAGGCTTGCGGCGATCCTGAAGCTAAATCCCCCCTCTTTTCCGGCGCTGCCGAGCTCCACGTCTTCGAGGACGAGATAGGCCGATTTCAAATCGGCAGGCTGGTTTGCAACGAGACCCTGGATCTGGGCCGCGCTTTGCGGCGCAAGCTTGAGATCGACAGCAAGCGCGGCGTTGCCCAGCTTTACCGGCTCTTTTGTCGCGCTCAGCGTGAGCTCAGCGGCGCTCGCGCCCGGCGCGATCCCCTGGAGCTGCCGGAAATCCACTGACATGGCCGGGGCCTCGATCACCTTTTTCGGCTGCGGCGCGGCGCGCGGCGCGGCTGCGGCAAAGGCCACGGCCGGGGCGGTCTCGTCATCATAGCGGTATTGCAGGGACGCCACCGAGTCGAGCAGCGGCCCGGCCTGCGCGGTCCAATTGCCTTGCACATCGAAATTCCAGCGCTTTTGCGCCCACTGCGAATTGGCGTCAGGCAGAACCGGCGAGCCGGTTTTCATCCATGCCGTCCAAAGCCTGTCGACATTGGCGTGATGAAGCCAGAAAATAGGGTCGCGCGCGGAGGTTGGAACAAATCCCATGTCGCCGCCGATGAGGCCGTGCACGGCGCCGTGCGGATCGAATTCGAAGACATACGAAAAGGTTCTGGCGCGCCGGGTTGCGGCATTGGGCAGCATATTGGAATAGCCAAACGCCGACTGATCGAGGGTGTCTTCGCTGAGATCGGTTCGGGCCCTTGCATGCCAAAGCGAATTGGCGCGCCCCGAGGGATCGGTGGTTCGCGTAAACATCCGCGGGATAACGGGCTGCGTGTACCAGTCCCAATAGGGGAGTTCAAACTCGACGTTTGAGCCCGCATCACTCGCCGCCTGCTTTAGGACGCTCTCGAAAAAATAGAGGAAGGCGCGGTGCCAGGACAGAAAGTGAAGGGCCGTGTAGCCGTTGGAGCTGTGATCGCACTGATTGTAGATGTTGCGCAGCGCCGGCGGCACTGCACCCGGGGTTCCGTGGCTCGAGGCCCAGTAGTTCCATCCCATCGGATCGTCGGGATTGGCGCGTGAGCGGTCTTGCATGGTTCTGACCGCGAGCCGCAGCGCATCGACCTTGCTCTGATCGCGCGCAAATGCCCTGATGTTTTCCCGCACTCTGATCTGCCCAGTCTGGGCGCGGACCGCCGAAGGCACGCTAATCTCTGAAACGCCGCAGGCAGCGGCCAAGGAGACGAATTCCCGGCGAGAAAAAAACATCTCTTCCTCCTTCGATCAAAGCCGCGCTACAATCCAGTGGCGGCCACGCTCGAATTCAAATATGGCGCTTGGCCGCATTCTCAATCGCCATATCGCTCGCGGCTTGGCCGGCGGGGTTTCCGGGGCTGATTGCTCAGGAGGATTTCCAAGGTGCAGCGGCGCACAAGCCGCTGCACGTTTTAGGCTTTCTATCGCAATTCGTTCAGCGCTTTTTGGAACCGGCCTGCATGCGAGCGCTCGGCTTTGGCGAGCGTCTCGAACCAATCGGCAATCTCTTCAAAACCTTCCTCGCGCGCGGTGCGGGCCATGCCGGGGTACATGTCGGTGTATTCGTGCGTTTCCCCCGCGACGGCCGCGGCGAGATTTTTTGCCGTGCCGCCGATCGGAAGGCCGGTCGCCGGATCGCCCACCGCCTCTAGGAACTCAAGATGGCCATGCGCATGGCCTGTTTCGCCCTCGGCGGTCGAGCGGAAGACGGCCGCCACATCATTGTAACCCTCAACGTCGGCTTTTTGGGCAAAATAAAGATAGCGCCGGTTTGCTTGGGATTCGCCCGCAAACGCGGCCTTCAGATTTTCTTCGGTTTTGCTCCCTTTGAGTGCTTCCATACTCAAATCCCTCCTGGTGTCAAACGAATCCCGGCAGGGAGGCCGGTCCTCATGCCGGGGTTAGAATTATTCTAACAGGAGGCCTTAGAATGGTCAAGAATGGGTTAGCAAAAGGAAGGCACATGCTATTTGCGCAGGTGATTGGCAGAGTCGAAGCTGTGTTAACGATGTTTCAAAGTGGAAGGCAAGCTCCGGTTTGAATCTGAGGCTCCAGGTTGTAAAGTAACCTTTGGTTAACGGTTCCTGCGGCTTAGCCGCTGGTCTTCGCGCCGGGCTGAGCCCGGAGCGGATAAGTTCAAGAGGCGTTCGATGGCGAGTTCGAAGAAGGCTCAAGACCCCGCGGCGGCGGCTCTGCTGGCCATCGAAGAAGCTCTTAATTTGCATGCGGCCGGCAAAACGGGCGAGCAGACGGGCTCAAGTCCGGCGGCAAGCGGAGCCGAAAAACCTAAAGAGCGGTCCGCTTCCGGGCGGGAGATGCCTGCCGCCCGGCCTTCCTCTGCGCGGACCCAGGCCGCCGGGCGGCCGGCGGAAGCGAAGGCCGCGGAACTCATCGAGGATCATCTGCTCGGCCGGGCGCCGGGCGGCCAGGCCGGAGCGGGGCCGCAAGACGAACGAGCGGAACTTTCATCGCCCCCCTTGCCGGTGCAGGCTGCAAACGACGACCGCCGCTCTGCCGGCGAGATCCTGCGCGCCTTTCAAGCCCGGCAGAAGGGCCTCTCCTCCGTTGTTGTTGGCGCAGCTTGCGGGGGCTGGATTCTCATTACGTTTATTTACTTTCTGTCCAATCGCGCGGCCCTCTTTGAGGCCGGGCCGGTGCTGCCACAGGCAACCCTCTATGCGATGACCGTCTTTGGGCCGGCCGTCCTCATCTTGCTGACAGCAGCGCTGCTGCGCCGCGGCCAAGACATGCGGCTTGCCGCCCGGTCGATGACCGATGTCGCAATCAGGCTTGCAGAGCCCGAGACCATGGCTGCTGAGCAGATGGTTACGCTCTCACAAGCGATCCGGCGCGAGGTCGCCTCGATGGGCGACGGCATCGAGCGGGCGCTTGCGCGGGCAAGCGAGCTTGAGACGCTCGTGCGATCGGAAGTCTCCAATCTCGAGCGGTCCTACGCCGACAACGAGCGCCGGGTGCGTGGTCTCGTCGATGAGCTTGCCTCGGAGCGCGAGGCAGTGGTGTCGAATGCTGACCGCGTGCGGGGCGCGCTGGCGCTCGCGCACGACAACCTCTCGCGTGATCTCGCGGCAGCCTCGGCGCGTTTTGCCGAGAGCGTCGGTGAGGCGGCCGGGCGGGTCACCGCGTCTCTTAATTCGCGCGGAGAGGAAATCAAAAGCGCGCTCCAGCGCGGCCGCGAGGAGCTCATCAATCAGCTCTCTTCGCACGGAGCCGATCTCATTCAGCGCCTGGCGCAACAGGGGCAGCAGGCAACGGCGAGCCTGACCGCGGCAAGCGGCGGCATCGCGCGCTTGCTTTCCGAGCGGACGGCCGAGCTAGATGGCCGTTTGAAGGGTGCCGAGCAAGGCATTGCCGCAACGATCGAAGCGCGGGCGGACGCGCTCCTCAGCCGGCTCGATGATGCGGGCGGACGGGTCATCGATGCCGTTTCGGCGCGCGGCGAAAACATCTCCGTGCGGCTCGCCGATATTTGCCGCCGCCTGAACGAAGTGGTGGCGGGGCAGGGCGAACAGCTCGTTGATAAGCTTGACGGTGTGAGCGAGCGTATCGCAGGTCTCATTACGGGGGGCGCAACGGAAGCGCAAGAAGCGCTCCAGCAATCGGCTTCTGCCCTCGCCGCTCTGTTCGAAGAGAGTCAAGCGAAGCTTCGCAGCGAGTTCGAGCGGCATGGGCAGGATTTGCACAGCCGCTTTGCCGAGACCGCGAATGCGACCGCCGCAGCCCTCACAGGCCACACCGAAAGCCTGCACAAGCAAGTGGCTTCGGCCTCATCAGAGACACTGGCCGCGCTGTCTTCGCACGCCCAGCACCTGCGCGAATATTTGGCGGCGGCATCGCGCGACACGATTGAAAACCTCGCCCGTCATACGGCGCAGCTCAACGAGCGCCTCTCGGCCGGGACCGGCGCGGCGGTTGCCGCATTGTCTGATCATTCAGAGCGGCTCACAAGCCAGCTCGAAAAGACGGCGAACACGGCGCTGACCGCCCTCACACGGGAAACGAGCGCGCTCAGCGAGCGGCTTGCCGCCACGAGAGCGGAAACGCTCGGCGCCCTCACCAGCCATTGGGATGAGTTGAGCGAGCGTCTAGAAACTACCTCGCAGCGCTCGCTCGAGACGCTTGCCGGCCACACCGATGGGCTCCACACCCGCCTCGCCTCGGCGGTGGGGGAGACACTTGAGGCGCTTTCAAAACACTCGGAGTCGATGACCGGGAAGCTCGAAGAAGCGGCGAAGGCTGCTGCTGCCGCGGTCGAAAGCCACAATGAAGCCGTGCATGAGCGCCTAACGGCCACGGCGGGGGCTGTGCTCGAGACTCTTTCCAAACACTCGAATGCGATCAGCGAGCGGCTTGAGACTGTGGCGAACCAATCGGCCGCCGCGTTCACGCGTCAGCTCGACGATCTTCAAGCGCAATTGAATCTTGCCGTGACCGGAACCCTCAACGCGCTATCGGACCATGCGGGCGAGCTCGGCCCCCGCCTCGAATCGATTTCCACGCATTCCGCGCAGACCCTCGTCAGCCATACGGAACGGCTCGAAGCGAGGCTTGCGGCGAGCGTTGGCGAGACGCTTGGTGCACTGACAACTTATTCGGAGCAGCTGAGCGAGCGCCTTGAAGCAGCCGCTCAGCATTCGGAGCAAGCCTATGCGGCCCATGCGGGGGCCCTGCGCGAGCAGATTGCCGAGGCGCTCGACGAATCGTTCAGCGCGATCAAGACGCAATCTGACGAAATGAAGGAGCGGCTTGCCGAGGCCGCCCGGGCCGCTGCTGCTTCCTTTGCCGAATACTCCGGGATGCTCAGCGAGAATTTTGAAACGAGCGCCCAGCAGGCCATTGCCTCGATTGGCTATCAGGCGAGCGGCCTCAACGAGCAGTTTGCCGAGACCGCAAGCGAGGCAATCAATGCCATTGCCGTGCATGGCGAGCGGGTGAACGAAACCCTGGCGAGCCGCCTTTCCATGTTTGAGGAGACCGTCGCCGGTCAGAGCGGGGCGATTGCCGAGCGGATCAGCGAGCGCGCCGAGCGCTTCACCGCCACGCTTGCCGACCGGCTGGAGGCAATTGAAAACACACTTACCCTCCAAGGGGGCGAACTCGACGAGAGGCTTGGGGCGCGCGCACGCGAAGCCGCCTCGGCGCTCGAAGCGCATATCGAGGGCTTCGAGGCTCGAGCTTCCGCCAAGCTCGCGGCAGCGAGCGAAGCGGTCGAATCTCTCGCGTCCAGGATCGATCAAGCGATCGAATCGCGCGTACGTATCCTTACCGAGGCGCTTGCTGGCCGGGCGATCGAAGTCGCCAGGGCGCTCACGGAAGGTGGAGGCGAGCTTGTGCGGTCTCTCGATGAGAAGGCCGGGGAGATTACGGCCTCTCTCGCCGCGCGCGCGGAGGCCGTTGCTGAGAGCCTCTCGGCGAAGGCCGGAGAGCTTAGCAATTCTCTTTCCACTCAAGCCTCCTCGGTGGCCGCAGCCCTCGACGCGCGGATTGCCGAGTTCGAGGAGCGCGTCATCGCCCGCCTCGCGGCCGCATCGGGCGATCTTGAGTCGACGGGGCGCTCCGTTGCCGAGACCCTCGCCGCGCGGACGCAAGAGATCGATCAGACGCTCGGCGCTCATGCGGGCAACATCAACGCCGCCCTTGACCGCGAAGCGGGCCACCTCGGGCAGCTCCTCACCGGCCGCGCCGAAGAGATCAAGACGACGATCGCGCAGGCCATCGAGGATCTCGACACCACGCTTTCCGCCCGGGCGGGAGAGATCGGAGAGGGTCTCGCCCAGCGCATCAACGCCGTCAGCGGCGCACTCGCCGACCGGCTGGCGGAGCTCCATGGCGCTCTTGGCGAGCGCGGCCGCGAGCTGCTTCAGGTGCTTGCGGCGCGCTCGGACGATCTGCGCGGCCTGTTCAATACGCGCGGCGAGGAGCTCGTCGAGGCCATTTCGGCCCGCGGCAACGCCATTGCCCGCGAACTCGCGAGCGCAGGCCAAGAGCTCACCCAATCGGTCGAGAGCCGCAGCAACGCAATCATGGCGCACCTTGGCGAAAAGCAAAACGAGCTCACCGAGGCCATCGAAAAGGCTGCCGCGCATTTGCGCTCGGCTATCGATTCGGATGCCGCGGCGGCCGTTGCGGCCCTCGCCGAAACCAACGAGAGGCTGCGGACCGGAATGGCGGAGGTCGTCGAGCGGCTCGTCAGCAGCAGCGCCGCCCTGCAGAGCGCGATCAGCGCATCCGGGGCAGACCTCTCGGCGGCCGAGCAGTCTCTCTCTCAGCGGATGGACGGGTTCCGCCAAGCCATCACAGCGGCCGCTTCGGAGATCGGCCAGTTCAATGCATCGACCCGCGCCATCCTCGAGGAAGCGGGAAGCCTCGCGCAAGCCATTGGCCGCGAGCGGGAGAGCCTTGAGAATTTCGCTGGCGTTCTCTCTCGCGAAGAAGGCGCCATTGCGCAGACGCTTGAGGCGCGCCGCCAGTCGCTTGAGCTCATTCTCGAAGAGGTCAAGGAGCGCCGCGTTGAAGTTGAGGGCATGATGAACGCCTTTGCGGAGCGCGTTGCGGGGGTGTTTGAGAGCGCCGATGCGCGCGCAAAGGCGATCAACGCCCTCTTGACGCAGGCCTCGCAAGCCTCCGAGGAAAAGGTCGAGCGCGAGTTCGCAAACATCCTTGCGAGCGCGAGCGAGGAGCGTGAGCGGCTTGCGGCCGAGATCGGCAGCGCCTGCGCGCAGGCCAATGCCGAGCTCGAGGCGGTTTTCAGCCAGAGCTCCGAGCGATTCCAATCGGCGGCAGCTGAGCTGCGGCAGATGTCGCGCAACATCCAGAGGGAGCTTGAGGAGACGAGGGAGGTCTTGCGCCGCGGGACGGCCGATCTGCCCCGCGAGGCGGCGCAGCAGGCAGCCGCGATGCGGCGCGTGGTTACCGATCAAATCCGGGCTCTCGAGGAGCTGAGCGAGATCGTGACGCGCTCCGGCCGGGCCTATGGAATTTCCCAGCCTGCGCCTCCTGCAGAGCGCACCGGCCGGGAGGCAGCCGCCGCATGGCGGCCGGATGCTGGGCGGAGCGTCAGTCCGCGGGCGGGCACGCCGGCGCAGACGCGCGCTATCCCGCCCCAGACCGGAGGCCGGCAGGAGCGGAGTGGCGGATGGCTGTCAGACTTGCTTGCCCGGGTCGACAACGAAGAGGACGGCGGGAGCACGGCTGCGAAATCCCGGCCGCCGCAGCGGCTTGATGCCATTTCGCTTGACGTGTCGCGGCTCATCGACCATGCGGCAGCCGCGGAGGCATGGGAGCGCTACCGGCGGGGAGAGGCCAAGGCCTTCTCGCATAAAATCTATGCCGGCCGCGGTCTCCAGACCTTCGAGGAGATCCGGAAGCGCTACCGGCTCGACCCTGAATTCCGGGCCACGGCCGACCGGTACATTGCCGAATTCGAGAGGCTTCTGGCCGAATTGGGCCAGGGCGAGGCTAATGAAGCCATCGCCAATTCCTATCTTCTGTCCGATAGCGGCAAGGTCTACACATTGCTTGCACATGCGGCGGGCAAGCTTGCGTAAGCCGCCCGGGCGGCGCGCGGGCTTGAGGCGCCAGGGCAATTCAAAGCCAGCCGGCCTGTAAGCCGGGTTCTGTATGGCGCGCCGAAGCGCGCGTGATGGCCATTCCTCTAGGGCGGCCGTTGCCGGCCGCCTCAAGCAACCAACCCGGGCAACGGATCCGGAGGCGGATCTCAGGCTCCTCGGTGTGGAGTCTGGCGTTGCCCCTATTCGGTTTTGCTCCCGGTGGGGCTTGCCGTGCCGCCCATGTTGCCATAGGCGCGGTGCGCTCTTACCGCACCGTTTCACCCTTGCCTTGCGGCGGTCTCTTTTCTGTGGCGCTTTCCCTGGAGTTGCCCCCGCCGGACATTATCCGGCACCGTGCCTCCGTGGAGCCCGGACTTTCCTCCGCCGATGGGCGGCGGCCATCCGGCCGGCTGGCAGAACCGGACATAGGAGGGAACGGTGCATTCGTCAATTGACCGCGGCCGCTGGCGGTCTCATTCTAACCAATTCTCAAGGCGCCCGCATTAACGTTGCCCCAAACGTTGCCCCAGTTTCAATTCAGACTTGACCGGCACCCGTTGGGATGATTGGACGGCGTCAAGTGCGCCGGTGGAAGGAAAGGCCATGCAGAAGACCGTAGTTTTTACTCTCCTTGCCCTTTCGTCCGCGGCCCTCGCTGGCTGCGGTTATACGCCCGAGCAGCGGGGCCTCAGCGGGGCGGCCTTGGGCGGCGCGACTGGCGCTGCGATCGGGGCGGCCACGGGAGCGGGCGCCGGTGCGGCCGTTGCGGGAGGCGCGCTTGGAGCCGCCACAGGAGCAATCCTCGGGGCGGCAACGACGCCCCCGCCACCGCCACCTCCGCCAGGCTACGGGGCTCCGCCGCCTCGGCCGCGCTGCGCCCGCTGGGGCTACGATGCCTACGGCAATCAGATCTGCACCGGCTATTACGGCTATTGATTCGCTGATTCGCGCCGTTGAAACCCGACACATCCTTGCCCGTGATGCTCGTCCCTTCGCCCAATCACGGCGAGCGCAAGGGCGGGCGGATGCCAAATGCCCTCTTGCTGCACTATACGGGCCTGCCCACGGCAGAGGACGCGTTGCGGCAATTGACTGATCCTGCCGCGCAGGTCTCGGCGCATTATCTTGTGCGGGAAGATGGCGGAATTGTTCAGCTTGTGCCCGAGCACCTGCGGGCTTGGCACGCGGGCCGCGGCTCTTGGGCGGGCGAAACCGACGTGAACGATGTCTCGATTGGAGTCGAGATCGCCAATGCCGGTCACCGTGGCGGCTTGCCCCCCTATCCTGAGGCCCAGATCGAAACCGTCATTGCCCTCTGCCGGGATATCGCCGCCCGCTGGGAGATCAGGCCCGAGAGGGTGCTCGCCCACTCGGATGTCTCACATGGCCGCAAGATCGATCCAGGCGAACACTTTCCGTGGGAGAGCCTGGCAAAGGCCGGTGTCGGTCATTACGTCGCCCCTTTGGCTATTGAACATGGCCCCCGCCTCGATCTCGGGGATAGCGGCGGCGAAGTGCTGGAGTTGCAGAGCATGCTCGCGTGCTATGGCTATGGAATCGGCATTACCGGCAATTATGATTGCGCGACACATTCCGCGGTCAGCGCCTTCCAGCGGCACTTCCGCCAAGCGCGCGTTGACGGAAGGGCAGACGCCTCGACCATAGCGACGCTGCGGCGGCTGATTGAAGCCTTGGCAGAAGAGAGGCAAGGATTGGTTTGCCAGCCGGGGTGAGCGCGGCTGGGGTAGAGCGCCTCTTTGCGGACCCCAGGAGATATCGGCCAGGGCGATCTGGGGCAGCGTGCCCGGGACTTGGGCAGCCGGGCCTAACCGTGAACGGCGTCGAGGCGGCCGTGACCCGTCGCCGGAGGGCCAGCATTTCAGAGGTCACAGATGATGCCGGAAGTGCGGCATGATCCGGACAAGTCTTGCCGAGTCTAATGTGGCGGAGGGCTGCTACCCGCGAAAACCCAAGAACCGAAGCGCGTTGGATGACGGCTGAGGCCTTCTTCACCAAGATCCGAACTTATGCTGACCCATCGGTTGAAGCCGAGAGGGCTCGGGGGCGGCTTCTGCGGCGCAAACAATATTGTAGAGATGAGCACTTCATCTCCGAAGGCGGCGTTCCCAAGGCCTATGCCTTCGTCGAAGGGCTGTTTTACCAGCACTATACGGGCCCGGACGGCAATACCGTCGTCAAATAGTTCTTCCCGGAGAACCGCATTGCGGCCTCGGTCAGCGCCACGCTCCTCGGCAAACCGAGCCTGTTCGCCATCACGGCGATCGAAGACAGCACCGTACTTGAATACGATTTCGCGGGGTTCAGGAAGCTCGTTTCCGAATTTTCCGATATTCGAGCCTTCTATATCCGGTGCGTGGAACAGCACGGGATTATCGAGAAGGAGCCAGACGAGGTTCTTTCCGGCACGATGATGCGATGGAGCGCTACCGGGATTTCATCAAGAAGGCGCCGGACCTACACAAGCGATTGAAGCAGCATCATATCGCCGCCTGGCTCGCCATCACGCCGGAAAGTCTCAGCCGCCTGAGAAAGGCGATTGCTTATGGCGGACCAGATTCGCGCTGAATCGATTTCCTACCAAACATCAATTCGCTCCCGCGGCGGTGCGGCTATTCTCCGCATGCAGCCGTCGCCAAGGGCGTGACGGCGCAAGGCCGGCCTTGCCCGGCGGCGGGCTGACGCACTGTCGCAATCAACGGAGAGTTCGAATGACTAAGATGATTTTTCTCAATCTGCCGGTGAAGGACCTCGCTGCGGCTACTCGTTTCTACGAAGCAATCGGCTGCAAGAAGAACGAGCAATTCAGTGGCGGCCAAGCGGCGATGATGGTCTGGCCGGACGCCATCACGTTCCAGCTTCTCACACCTGATTACTTCGCGAGCTTCCGGCAATGACTCCGACACTGATTTCCGGTCCGCGGAGGCGCCTTGCCGTCTAATCTCTCTCAGCAGATTGCGCCCCCGATCCGCTTGTCTTGGACACCCGGACGCGGCAAGATCCTAGCCCGGAGGCACGATATTAAGCGCGAACGCGCCGATGTCGATCACCTGCGAGCGGACGTGTCCGGCGAGATCAAGCGCCGGGGCGCCAAAGGCCGCCGTCCCCGCGCCTTCCGCCGGACTGGCGGACTGGAGCTTGAAGATGCCTGCCGGCGCATTCACGAAAAGAGGATCCGCGCCGAGGACGTTTCCATTGGCGGCGGTAATAGGGGTTCCAAGATTGTATTGTGCATAACTGCCGATGGAAGGGTCCCCGGGATTGCCATTGAAGGTAAGGTTGTTCGCCCAAATATTCCCGATGTTCGTGTGATCCCAGGTGGCATCTGTGATTGACAGGATGTTTGGATTTGGCGCGGTTGCGTTGGTAACGACAAGATTATTTGCGCCTACGACATGGCTGCTGTTTGCGACCACCACATCAGCGCCGTTATAGTTTATGAGCGGATCGCGAAAGTTGTTGAAGACCGTGTTGTTGCGGATGGTGGCGTTGTCTGAGTAATAAAGTCCAATCCCAATACCGCCATTGCCATAAACGAGATTGTTCTCGATCAAGGTCTGGGCAGGATAGCTGCCCGCAGGCCCGAGCCGGAATCTGTCTAACACGATTCCATGCCCCTCTGTGTGAGGGGTCCGGCCGTCGTCGCCTTCCGAATTGTTGAAGATGATGTTGCTGCTGATGATATTGTGGAAGCCCGGATTGGTATCGGCCGCAGCGGCTTCGAAGAAATCGACGGCGCTGACGCCCGTAGAATTACAGCAGGCGGTGTCATAGACGACGTTGGCCTGGGCATAGACGTAATCCGAATAAACGGATTGGATCCCGGAGCCGCCAACATCGTGGATGATATTGTTCAGGAACTTTACGTGATGGGAGTTCATGGCCTGAAAGGCGTGCGCTCCAGCGTTGGGCACGGTATATCCGCTTACCTCAAAACCGTCGAAAATAACAAAACGGGAATTCTGAATGACGGCATTACCGGCCTTTGCGATATTCGCATAAGGCTCCTGAAGGCTGGCTCCATGAAGGGATGATGAGCGGAAGACGAGATAGCCGTTCGGTGCGTCCCAGCCTCCATTGAGATTGAATAGATAAAGGCTTTCCGTATAGGTGCCTGCCGCGACATTAACGCAAACACCGGGATGCGGAGACCCATCGCTGAGGGCGGCGATGGCACGCGAGATTGTCTGCCAGGGCGCGCTGCCCGATCCTGCATTCGAGTCTTTGCCGTTTGGCGCAACATAATAATTTGTGCCGCAGCTATAGGGCGGCGCGACATAGGGGATGGGAGTTGTCGTGCCGTTCACGGCCCAATAATGAAGTGCTGGGCCTGTGGCATCCATTTCTTGCGCCTCAAGCGGCGAGAGGAAGCCAAGCGCTGGCGCAAAGCAATACAAAAACAACTTAACCGTTCTCATGGGTTACCTTTCTCCAAGCCGGCTCACGGCTAAAAGCGCGCGGACGGCAATCATCCCTTCTGTTGGGTTTTCTGGCTTAACGGCTGCGCTCGCGCGAACACGCAAATATTCAAAGCTGCGTGCTCTCAATCGCTGTCAGCTCGGCGGGACTATATTGAAGGCGAATGCCCCAATGTCCGGCGAGGACGCCGCTCTTACATTGCCGGCGAGATCAAGTGCAGGCATCCCATAGGCAGCCGTGGCACTGCCCGCGGCCGGGCTTCCATTCTGGAGCGTGAAATCTTGTGCCGGGGCGCCTGCGAACCGCGGATCGGCGCCGAGGACATTGCCATTTGCGGCGGTGACCGGATTGCCAAGGCCGTATTTTGCATAATCGCCGACCGAAGGGTCTCCGGGGTTGCCGTTGAAGGTGAGATTATTCGCCCAGACGTTCCCGATGTTAGTATGATCCCAAGTGAGATCCTGTATCGAGATAAGCTTCGGGTTCGGTGTTGTCGCATTGGTTACGACAAGGTTGTTGACGCCAATGACATAGCTGCTGTTGAGAACGGCAATGTCTCCCACGTTGTACACGTTGAGAGGGTCGCGGTAATTTCCGACGACGGTGTTATTCCTGATGGTCGCGTAGTTGCTGTAGAAGAGAATAATTCCGGCCCCGCCATTGCCGTAGATAAGATTATTTTCAATCAAAGTCGCAGCTGGATAGGAGCCGGCAGGCCCTAGCCGGAGCGTGTCGAGCGCAATGCCGTGTCCTTCCGTGTGAGGGCTTCTCCCGTCGGCCCCTTCCGAGTTGTTGAAGATGATGTTGTTACTGAACACGTTATGAAAGCCCGGTTTCGTATCGACGGCGACAGCGTCCCAATCCGAAATGGCACTAGCGCCATGAATGTAGCAGCAGGATGTATTGTAGATGACGTTCGCCTGGGCATAGATGTAATCGGAATACGACGAGATGATTCCGCCGCCTCCCACGTCATGAATGATATTGTTGATCCACTTGATATGGTGTGAGTAAACCGCGAGGAGCGCATGGGCTCCGGATTTAGGTATGTTTGGATAGCCTCTGACCTCAAAGCCGTCGAAGATGACGAAACGGGAATATTGGATCGAGACATTCGGATAGTCTGCGATGTTCGCGTAAGGTTCCTGAAGGGTCGCGCCGTGGAGCGAGGTCGAGCGGAAGACGAGATAGCCACTGGGTGCATCCCAGCCTCCGTTGAGATTGGAAAGGTAAAGCCCCTCCGTATAGGTGCCGGGGGCGATATTGACGCAAACTCCGGGATGCGGGGAGCCATTGCTGAGAGCAGCAATGGCTTGAGAGATCGTCTGCCAGGGTGCGGCGCTCGTTCCTGCATTCGAGTCGCTGCCGCTTGGCGCAACGTAATAATTTATGCTGCAGGTGTAGGGCGGAGCCATGTGGGGGAGCGGATTAGTCGTGCCGTTGACGGCCCAATAGTGCTGCGCTTGGCTTGTGGCAGCCATCTCTTGCGCTTCGAGCGGCAAGATCGAGCCAACCACTGCTGCCAGAGAGAAAACCAACCTGACTGTCTTCATGGGGGTTGCCCCTTTCGATGAGACGTGCGGCCTCAGGTCATCAGGATCCGGCCTAAAGCCTGCTGCCAGTCAGGGTATGATTAATTACTAATTACGTCAACTCTCATTAATAATTCTTAACCCGCCGGCCCGGAAAGAGGGGCGCGAGCCGGCGGGCAAATAGCCTGCCCTATTGCGCCGTGTTGACTGCGAAGGCGCCGAGGTCGATCACGTTGGTGCGCAGCTTTAATTCAATATCGCGGACGGGCACGCCATAGGCGGCCGTCCCCTTGCCCACAGCAGGACTCCACGAATGGAGATGAAAATCGATTCCGGGGCTGACAAAATAGGGATTGGAACCAAGGATGTTTCCATTTGCGGCGGTGATTGGCGTTCCCATTTTGTATTGCGAAAAGTTTCCGACCGATGGCTGACCTGGAAATCCATTGAAGGTAAGATTTCTTATCCACACATTACCAATATTTGTATAGTCGTATGTCTGGTCTTGTATAGAGAGAATATCCTTATTTGCAGATATATCCGTATCAATTATGTTGTTTACAGCGATTACACGGCTGCTGTTCACAACAGCCACGTCTGCCCCCGGGTACTGAAAGGTTTGATCCCGCCTGTTATGATAGACGGTATTGTTCCTTATTGTCGCATTGTTGCTATAATAGAGGATAATCCCTGCTCCGCCATTATTATAGATCAGGTTGTTCTCAATGAGGGTTGTCGCCGGATAGCTCCCTGCCGGCCCCAGCCGGAACGTATCGAGGGCGATTCCATGGCCCTCGGTGTGCCGTCTTCCGTCGGCCCCTTCGGCATTGCTGAAGATCACATTGTTGCTGAACACATTATGGAATCCCGGATTGCTGTCGACCGCGACGGCGTCCCAATCCGAGATCGCGCTGGCGCCGTGAATGTAGCAGCAAGACGTGTTATAGATGACATTGCCTTGCGCATAGATGTAGTCCGAGTACGAGGTTATAATTCCCCCTCCCCCCACATCGTGGACATTGTTGTTTATCCACTTGATGTGGTGTGAGTGCGACGCAAACAAGCCGTGCACTCCGGCGTATGGGACGTTCGGATAGCCGGTAACGTTGAACCCGTCGAAAATGATGTGATGCGAGTACTGAATAGCGACGGTTCCGCCGTCGCTATAGATGTTTGCGTAGGGCAATTTGATCGTCGCGCCATGAAAGATCGAGGAGCGGAACACAAGATAGCCATTGGGCGCGTCCCAGCCGCCGCTCATATTCGAAAGATAAAGGCTCTCGGTATAAGTCCCCGGGGCGACATTGACGCAAACGCCTGGGTGCGGCGACCGGCTGAGAGCCGAAACAGCATGAGAAATCGTCAGCCAAGGCGCCGCGCTTGATCCGCCGTTCCAGTCATGCCCGTTCGGGCCAACATAGTAGTTCGTTGTGCACCAGTAAGGCGGAGCGACATAGGGCACGATTGCTGCAGCGCGTTCCGGAGCGCCCGCGAGCAGCAGAAAGGAAACGGACGCGCCTAAGACCAGCCGGTAGATCCCCCTCATTTCAAACACCCCTCTTCACATGACCGTTGCGCAGTGACGGCCCGATTGAGCTCGTGCGCGGTCACAATAGTGACAGCTTTCAGACTTTCGTAACCGTCAGCTTCTTTGATAGGGGCGGCTTCGGGCAGGATTAGGCCCCGAGCTGGGCCGAAGCCTGATTTTTCCCGGGCGAGTTATGGCTGTTGTGTGCCGCAATGGCGGCCGCAGCACTGCAGGGCCCGCATCGCGGCGCTCCCGGCGCGAGCGCCCGTCCGGCCGCAGGAGCGTTATCGCCGCGGCCAGCTTGCTGTTGCCGGACAACGCCGCCCCGCGCAGCGGGATTGCGCAAACACCCGCAGCGTCGCACATCCATGAACAGCAACAAAGAGAAGGGAAGCCGGCAACTTAGGCTGGACATTTCACTTGCCTAAAGAGCCCTTGCGCGAAACACTGACCGGCCTTTCCGCCCGGGGCATTCCATGTTTGACAAAATCCTCATTGCAAACCGCGGCGAGATCGCCTGCCGGATCATTTCTGCTGCGCGCCGGATGGGGATTGCGACCGTCGCCGTCTATTCCGATGCGGATGAGGAGGCTCTGCATACCGGGCTCGCGGACGAAGCTGTCAGGATTGGGCCGCCGCCCGCACAGGAAAGCTATCTTGCTACCGGCAAAATCATTTCCGCCTGCAAGAACACGGGCGCGCAGGCGGTCCATCCAGGATATGGATTTCTCGCCGAGCAAGCAGGCTTTGCGCGCGCCTTAGAAGAGAATGGCATTGTCTTTATCGGCCCCAATCCGGCGGCGATCGCGCTGATGGGCGATAAGATCCAATCCAAGAAACTTGCGCTGGCAGCCGGAGTTGCCGCGGTGCCAGGCTTCCCAGAGGCTATCGAGGATGTAAGGCAAGCCGCCGAGGCTGCCCGCGCCCTCGGCTACCCGGTGATCGTCAAGGCGGCGGCGGGCGGGGGCGGCAGGGGTATGCGCGTTGTGAGCGCAAGTGAGCAGCTTGCGGCAGATTTTGCGCGCGCGCAATCGGAAGCGAAGTCCGCCTTTGGCGACGGGCGCGTCTTTCTCGAAAAGTTCATTGCTCATCCACGCCATATCGAAATCCAGCTCCTCGCCGACAAGCACGGAAACGTTGTTCATTTAGGCGAGCGGGAATGCTCGATTCAGCGGCGCCATCAAAAGGTGATCGAGGAAGCGCCGTCTCCTTTCTTGGATGAGGCCACCCGGCACAAGATGGGCGAGCAAGCCGTAGCGCTTGCCAAGATGGCCAATTATGATTCGGCAGGCACCGCCGAGTTCATCGTCGCGGCAGACAAGTCGTTCTATTTTCTCGAAATGAATACCAGGCTGCAGGTGGAGCATCCGGTCACTGAGCTCATCACCGGGATCGATATCGTCGAGCAGATGATCCGCTCCGCCGCGGGCGAGCGGCTCAGATTGTCCCAAGAGCAGATTGCGCTGAATGGCTGGGCCATCGAAAGCCGCATCCTTGCCGAGGATCCGGAGCGCGGTTTCCTGCCTTCGACAGGCAGACTGACGGCCTACCGCCCACCCGCCGGGGTAAGAGAGCGCGGCGCGAAATTGCGGATCGATTCAGGCGTGCGCGAAGGAAGCGAAATCTCCCTCCATTATGATTCGCTCCTTGCGAAGCTCATCAGCCATGCCCCTCACCGGGCCGAGGCGATTGAGGCGCAAGCGCAGGCCCTCGGAGAATTCGTGATCGAGGGAGTCGCCACGAATTTAGATTTCCTTGCCGCCGCGATGGCGAGCAAGCGTTTTCGCGCAGGTGAATTGTCGACCGGCTTCATCGAAGAAGAATGGCCGCACGGCTTTATGGCGCCGCAGCCGCAAGGCGAGACAGCGCGTCTCTTCGCGGCTGTTGCCGCAGCCGCGGCTTATGCCGAGATTGAACGCCAGCATTCGATCTCGGGCCAGATGCGCCCCTGGCGCAAAGTAAATGCCGCATACCCCCGCTCAATCTGCCTCGGCAAGGAGCGCTACGATGTCATGATCGAAGGGCTTAGCAAGGGTATGGCTGTCCGCTTCGAGAATGAGGGAGATAACTATCTTTGCATTTCGGATTGGGCGCCGGGGCAGCCGGTTTGGAAAGGCGCCAGCGGCGGAAAAGAGATCGCCGTGAAATTGCGGCGGACACTCAACGGCTATCACTTGGCCTATGGCGGCGCCGCCGCCGAAGCCCGCATCTATACGCGCCGCGAAGCGGATCTTATTGCCCTGATGCCGCAGAAGACAGCGGGCTTAGGCTCCCGTGTCTTGCGTTCTCCTATGCCGGCCCTCGTCAAGTCGATTCTCGTCAACGCAGGCGAGCCGGTGAAAAAGGGTGAGGAGCTTTGCGTCATTGAGGCAATGAAAATGGAAACCGTGCTGCGCGCCGAGAGCGATGCAACTGTCGAGGCGATCAATGCAAAACCCGGCGACACCATCGCTGCCGATGCAATCATCATAAGATTTTCGTAGCCCGGACCTTCATCTGCCGCTCAGGTGAAAAAATTCCCGCCGCACTTTTTGCGGCGGGAAGCGGATTGGCTCTAATGCTTGGTCGGAGCGTTGATTTCGATCCGCTTCGCCCTTTCCTGAGCCTGCTCGGTCTTGGGCAAAACGATCTTGAGGAGGCCGTTCTTGAAGGTGGCTTCGACTTTCTCCTCGTCGATATCCATGCCGACTGGGATCTGACGTTCGAAGCGGCCGAAGAAGCGCTCGCTCCATTGGCGCTCCTTATCCTCGACCTCACTCTTCACTTCGCCGCGAATGATCAAGTTGCCATCCCGCAGCATAACCTCGACGTCTTTCTCTTCCATCCCAGGGATTTCCGCCGTGACCGTGACTTCCTTGCCGGATTCGGCAACCTCGACTCTCGGCCAGGCCGCGCTTACGAACTCGGGCCTCGCCAGTCCCAGAGGGGCAGTCTGCAAGCTGCGCCAGACTTCGTCCATCATCCGGTCCATTTCGCGCTGCAACCTCGCGAATGGTCCAAACCGCTCCTCGCGCCAGAAGTCAGGCATGAATTCGCGGCCCCTAGTCCAGGGGATAAGGTCACGTATTGCCATTGCTAACCCTCCATTTCACCGTACTCAGCTGGACGGCCGCCCAGACGGAGTCACTGCACCATTCAGGCCGCACCTGGGCACCGCGCCTGATTGACCTCAGCTGCGCTCGTTTTGACGACAACGCCGCGTACCAAGATCTGTTGGCGGGCTTTTCTTGCGTCAAGAGGCCGCGAGCCAGCCGGCCTATGCAAAATCCGAAACGCTCACCGCCCTTGGCGTTCTCTGAAAGAATACCGCCAACGCGGCTGGCTTTAACCGCCGCGTGCGGGCGCGGAACGCCAAGACATTCGGCATTGCGGCCGACAGCGGAGCTAGCCTATGACAGCAAGCCTCGCGAAAATCTGAAGGTTGCCATCCTCGTTGAAGGCGGGCTTGAGCAATCCGAGATGACCGAGCCCAGGAAAGCGCTGGACAAAGCTGGCGCCATGACCCGTGATTGTTTCGCCTCGCAAAGGCCGCGTGCGGGCGCGGAACGCCAAGGATTGGGCGATGAATTCGGCGGCCGATATCGAACTCGATAAGGCCGAAGCGCAGGGTTTGCCTTGCTGCTGCCGGGCGGCGTCATCCCGACAGGCTTCGCATGCAGGCGCAAGCAGTTGCCTTTGTGCAGTTGCCTTTGTTAAGGCTTTCTACGATGGAGGCAAAGCCGCCGCAGTGATCTGCCATGGTCCTTAAACCATCATCAAGGCGGGAGCCGCGCGGGACCGGCGCATGGCCTCTTGGCCCCTCGCTCAAAACGAATCTTCCAATGCCGGGGCTGAATGGATCGATGAAGAGGCCGTCACGGACGGCAATCTCGTCTCGAGCCGTAAGCCCGGCGATATTCCCGCCTTCAACCAGGCGATGATTGCTCTTTTCGCTCGCGCACGAGGCGCGCCGGGCCGGGCAGCAGAGTGAGAGGTGAGAAGAGGGGCACAGGGCATAAGCAATGAGCCCCGGCGCGCTCAGGCGGCTACGGGGCTCTGCTTCCCGCTCGGGAAGTCTCTATGATTGCTTTTCTTCGTGCGGATGTTCCGGCCGCTTGGCCTTCGCGGGCGGTCCCGCACCCTAACGCCAGATTTTGTGTTGTGGCGTTACGGCCCTGCATTCCGGGCTTTGGCGCCACTTTGGCCCGCTTTGGGCCTTAGATGGTGTCCCGGTGGAGTCATCCTCCTCCTTTGCAGTTGCGCCAAGGGGTTGCGAAGAAGGCCGCCTTCTGCTTCCAGCTGTGATGAGACTCACAGTGGAAGCCGTTCAAAGATGAGCCTCTTCGGGCCGGATGTCAATTTGATTTTGGCAAGCCTAGCCTGCTGCATTGTCGCAGCGTTCCGCTTAGGCCTCCGCCTTTGCAGAGTTTCAGCCTGTGCGGAACCTGCGCTCGATGTAATCCTCGACGATTTGTTTGAACTCGGCGGCGATGCCGTCGCCCCGCAGCGTTAGTGCCTTCTGCCCGTCGATGAAGACGGGCGCGGCTGGCGTCTCGCCCGTGCCGGGGAGTGAAATTCCAATATCGGCGTGTTTTGATTCGCCTGGCCCGTTCACAATGCAGCCCATGACCGCGACATTGAGCGCCTCGACACCTGGGTAGCGGGTGCGCCAAAGCGGCATGGAGTCGCGGATATAGGCCTGAATGTCGCGCGCAAGCTCCTGAAACACGGTCGAGGTCGTGCGCCCGCAGCCGGGGCAGGCGGCAACAAGCGGCACGAAGGTGCGAAAGCCCATCGTCTGCAAAAGCTCCTGCGCCACCTTCACCTCGAGCGTGCGGTCGCCGCCCGGCTCGGGGGTGAGCGAGATCCGGATCGTGTCGCCAATCCCTTCCTGCAGCAAAATGCCCATCGCGGCCGAGGAAGCGACGATTCCCTTTGTCCCCATGCCCGCCTCGGTCAGGCCCAAATGCAGCGCGTAATCACTGCGGCGCGCGAGCATCCGGTAAACCGCGATCAAGTGCTGCACATTCGAGACTTTGGCCGATAGAACGATTTGATCCCTGCCAAGGCCGATCTCTTCGGCGCGCGCGGCAGATCGCAATGCCGATTGGACCATCGCCTCGCGCATGACCGCGCCCGCATCGCGCGGATTGTCCGAGCGCGCATTCTCGTCCATGAGCGCGGTTAAAAGCTCCTGGTCGAGCGAGCCCCAATTGGCACCAATCCGCACGGGCTTGCGGTATCTGATCGCCGTCTCGATGATGAGACCGAACTGCTTGTCGCGCTTCTCCCTGAAACCGACGTTACCGGGGTTGATCCGGTATTTGTCGAGCGCCCCGGCACAGGCTGGATGCTCGGCCAAGAGCTTGTGGCCGATGTAATGAAAATCGCCGATGAGCGGCACGTGGCAGCCGATCTTGGCGAGCCGGTCGCGGATATGCGGCACCGCCGCCGCCGCTTCCGCCCGGTCGACGGTGATGCGCACGAGCTCGGAGCCCGCGCGGGCAAGCGCCGCAATTTGCGCCGCGGTCGCGCCCGCGTCGGCCGTATCCGTGTTGGTCATGGACTGGACCGCGATGGGCGCGCCGCCGCCAACGGTGATGGCGCTGCTCCCCGAGCCGATGGTGACCGCGGCTGAGTGCCGCCTCGGCGCAGGCCCTGCCTCGGTTTCGAAGGCCTCAACAATTGCGGGGTCTCGCAGGCTTACCGTCATCTGTCCCATCCCTGGCTGGCGCCGCTTTGCGCGGGAGGCCCTAAAACAGCTCATATACCGCGCAGAGCGCGGCGCCGCCATTTCCGTTTGGCCACAGTTCGTGCTTCCTTAGGTTGAGAATGAAAGTAATGGTTGATTTAAACTCCTAAGAGTTGTACACCATCCCTGGTTGTAAACCTGAGGGTTGTAGTCATGCTCAAGGGATTTTTCCCGCGCCGCGCTGCCCAATCGAGAGCTGCCGTTGCGGCCGACGCGCTCCGCCTGATCGAGCGTTTCGGCGGGCTCGCCTATTTCGAAGCCCGCGAGCGCGTCCTCGGCCGCTGCATCGACGGAGACCGCTCGAGAAATTATTGGATCGCGGTCAAGCTTGAAGTCGCACGGCAGCAAGGCGTTGCGATTGGGCTCGCCGGGGCGGACTTGCGGGGCTGACTGCGGAAGCAGTGTCCCACGGCCGGACGGCGGCTAAGGTTCGCGTTCTGGTTGCGCCGCCGCGCTGGAGCCATTGACCCCGGCCGCTGAAGATGGAAGGCGGGCCGGAGTGCCGTAAGGAAGGAGCGCTGCCGAGGTGCCGAGCCAGGGCTGCCAGAGGCTCTGGGCAAAGCGCGTCCAGAACAGGAAAGGGTTCAGCGCCTCCACATATCGCCCGAAGGCCTCAAACGATGGGGCGGCCTGCAGGCTGATCGAAAGCCGCTCGAACTCTCCCTCCGGCGAGCGGCTGTAGATGATCTCGACATCGAGATTAGGAAGCCGCGCGACCGCTTTGGCTTCCTCGAAGTGCTGCTCCGGCATGACCTTCTCCGCTCCGGGATTGTCCGGATTAGGCGCTTAACCCTATGGTACAGCCCTTCAGGCGGCGCAGCAAACCCGGGAAAATGGGCCCTCCGGTCCGCCCGGACGCTGCGTACATTTCCGGCCGTGCCGGCGGCCATCCGTTGCTCCGCGCCCATTTGCAAACATTTTCTTAGATCCCGCGGGCTCCGGAGCTCGTCCCCGTTGGCGCGCCCCGGGTCACTGCGCGCCCGATGGGGCCTTTACCATCGGAGCGGCGGCGATCCCAATGGGCCGCTCTCCCGCCGGGATTTCCGCAACCACGGCGTTCACCGCCGTGTCGATAACGGAAACCGTGTTGGCGCCATAGCCATTTGTGACATAGGCGCGTTTGCCGTCGGGAGAAATGGCTATTGCAAACGGGCGTTCGCCTCCAGCGGTCACAGTCGCCACCGGCTTGCCGGTGGCCGTGTCGATCACCGTCACGTCGCCGGAGCCTTCGTTCACGGCGAAGGCGCGCGCTCCATCCGGAGTGATGGCGATGCCAGAGGTGCCATCACCCGCCGGGATCGCAGCCACCACCTTATTGCTCTGCGTGTCGATGACCGAAACGGTGCTCGAACTGCCATTCGTCACGTAAGCGCGTTTACCGTCCGGGGCGATGGCAACGGCGGTCGGATTGCCCCCCGCGGGGATGCTGGCTTCCAAGCGGTTTGATACCAGGTCAATTACAGAAATGCTGCCGGAAAGATTCGCGACATAGGCGCGTTTCCCGTCCGGCGCGATCGCTATGCCATAAGGGCGATTTCCGGCCGGAATGGTAGCGGCCACTCGATTGGTCTGCGTATCGATCAACGAAATGTTGCCTGAGCCTTCATTGGCGGCAGCGGCATATTTCCCGCTGGGGGCGGCGGCAACCCCGGCGGGCTCCACGCCGGCCGGAATTGTCGCAACGACCAGTCTGGCGGCGGTATCGATCACGGAAATGCTGTTAGAGCCCGCGTTTGCAACGAAGGCCCGGCTCCCATCCGGCGTGACGGCTATCCCGGAAGGACTGGCGCCGACGGTGATGGCCGCCACGGCGTGATTCGTTGCCGTATCGATCACCGAGACGGTATTGGCGCCCTCGTTCGTCACATAGAGTAGCGGCGCTGCCGCCGCTGGACTGAGGCCGCAGACGAGCGCCAGAGTGAAGAGGGCGCAAAGGGCTGGGAGTTCCCGGACAGAAAAAGCATAGGATCTCATCTGACTGCTGCAGAGCATGACGTTCTTGTCGTTTCGCGATTCAACCGCGCCAATGGTCTTTCTCAATAGAGCCCCGGTGCCGTTGACATCAAACCGGCTCCGGAAATGCTTTTGTCAGGACCCAAAGGAGCATTCAGCCCCGCTTGCCCAGCCACCGGCTCTGGAGGAGAGGGCGCATAGGCGCGCGCGGGCGCCGTCCGGAGCGCGGCGGCGAAGTAGCTATCGGGAATCCGGGCGGGCGGCGCGGGGCCGGGGCCCGGATGGAAGGTCGGCGTTTCGCGGATTGGCGCTTTCGCCTCGGCAACATCGATTTCCTCATCGATCTCCGGCGGATTGGGCAGAGTATCGCGCGGCGGCCCAAGTGGTCTCGTTGGCTCAACGAACGGCCGGCAAATCCGGCGCAGGCCATTCGCCGTATTGCCGTGAAGCGCGAGATCGAGATGGATGTGATTATAATGGAAAATATTCGAGCCCGGAGATAGCACGGTGGTGAAGTGCTCGCAGGCTCCAGCGTGAACATCTTGCAAGAAAGCGCGCGCCTCCTCGTCACCCCGCCACCAATCGCGCACGATGGAAATCTCGCGCCCGCCGGTCAGGCGGAAACCGCCAATATCCAAGGCGTTGCCAAAGGCATGCTCGGAAATGCGGCCGCCAGGCATGTTGTTCATCGTCCGGCAGCTATAGGCCCCCATCGAATCAATGCCGGCGACTTCTTCGCCAAAGCGGGCGCGGGCGGCAGGCTGCACCACCTCGGTGAGCCACCTGTTGAGGGCGGCGATCATCGGGCAATCGAGGGTGTAAGCCGAGTTGAGCTGCACCGCGCCATCGAGGAACCCGCTCACCTTGAATGGGTGATCGAGGCCGCAGATCCCTGGGCCCTCGATGGCCCGCGCTGGCTGGACGAAGGCCGAAACGTGGATCGCATTTTGCGCAAGGCAAGCCGATTCCGCTTGGCTGCGCCATGGGGGGCGCCTTGGCCTTTCGTAATTCGAACAGCCGGCGGCCGCCAACAGCGTGGCAATGGCGAGGAGCAGGAGCAGACGGCGCGCCATTGCCAGAATTTGCATGCAACATCTTAACCGGCCCTAAAGTGTCTCGGTTAATCTTTTGGAAAGCCTGCGGCTTGCCGGGCGGGCTCGCTTGTGCTGCGGGTCAGGCCCGCAAAAGATTCCTCCGCTTCACTCCAACTTTGCTCCGGGCTGCGAGCGCCTAAGGCGCGGACGCAGTCCGGCGGTGTCATGGCGCCGCGCGCACCGCGGGGCGCTTGGCGAAACTTCAATCCGCTCGGGACAGGCGAGGCGAATGACTGTTCTTCAGCGCGAGCGCACGGATGGCTCGGAAAACACCGAGGTGTGCAGCAAAGCCCTCCTGCAACCGGCGATCACAAGGGCCTTCGCCTTGCTCGATGAGGGGCGGCGGCAGGAAGCGATCGGCCAAGTCAAGCCTTATGCGGCGCACGCCGCACAAAGCAGTGCAGGCTGCTATCTCTTTGGGCTGATCCACTTCAATGCTGGCGAACTCCATGAGGCACTGCTTTGGTTTGACCGGGCCGCCGCGTTGCAGCCTGATTTTGCAGAAGCGCTCAGCGGACGCGCGATTGCGCTTCAGCAGCTTGGCCAGCCACAAGATGCGCTCGAAGCGCTCAAGGCAGCCAGCAAATTGCGGCCGCACGACGCCGAAATCTTTTTCAGCATAGGTGCAATCCTGCAAAGCCTTGGCCGGATGACGGACGCGCTTTCCGCATACGAGGAGGCGCTGCGCTGCAACAGCGGCCATTGCGAGGCGCTCACAAATCGCGGCGCTTTGCTCGACCGGTTTGGGCGGCTGGACGAGGCTCTTGGCTGTTTCGATGCCATCGCGAATCTAAAGCCACGGGACAGCACCAATCTCTTCAACCGCGCCTCGGTCCTGCAAAAACTCGGCCGGCACGAGGAGGCCCTTGCGGCCTATGAGGAGGCGGCCCGAATCGGCCCGCCGGACGCGGACAATGAGCTCAATCGAGGCAATGTTCTACAAAGACTCGGGCGGGCCGAGGAGGCGCTCGCTGCCTATGACCTTGCCTTGCGCTATCGCCCGTCCTACCCCCAGGCCCTCTATAACAAAGGCATCGCCTTGCAGGCGCTCGGCCGGCTCGAGCAGGCGCTTTCGGCCTATGATGCCGCGCTCGCGCTCGACCCTGGCTTCTACGAAGCGTCCTGCAACCGCGGCAACGTTCTTCACGAGCTCGGCCGCTGCCAAGATGCGCTTGCCGCTTGCTCCTACACCTTGCGAATTAGACCCGGATTTTTGCCTGCCCTCATCAACAGGGCAACGATTTCGCTGCAACTGGGCCAGGCGAAGGACTCGCTCGCGGCGTGTGACGAAGCCTTGAGGCGCGAACCGGGCGACCCGCAATGCCTAGCAATCCGGGGCGCCGCGCTCTACAAGCTTGGCCGGCTCGACGAAGCGCTCGCGGGCCTCGATGCATCCTTGGCGCAAAAACCAGCGGCTGCGGAGGCTTGGCTTAACCGCGGGAACGTTCTGCAGGAACTCGACCGCCACCCAGAGGCGATTGCGAGTTACCGCCAAGCCCTGCGCCTCAAGCCCCATTATCCCGAAGCCTTGTCTGGGCTTGGCGTGGCCCTCAAAGAAATGGGGGAAATCGATCAGGCGCTCGGCTGCTTCAACGAAGCTCTCGAATACAAGCGGCATTACCCGGACGCGCGCAACAACCGCGCAGGCGCGCTCCTCATTCAGGGGCGCCTGGGGGAAGGCTTTGCGGATTTCGAGAGCCGCTGGGGGCGCTCGAACGCGCCGCCCAAAACGCTCGTTTCCGATTTGCCGCAATGGCAAGGTCAGGACTTGCAGGGGCAGAGAATTCTCGTTTGGGACGAGCAAGGCCTCGGCGATCTCATTCAGTTCTCGCGCTATCTTTTGCTGCTTGTTGAGCGCGGCGCTGAGCTCACCTTCTTGTGCCGCAAGAATATGCACAGGCTTTTGCAAACCCTGCCCGTTCCGGTGCATCTGATTGAGTCTTTCGATGGCGCTGAGCGGTTCTCCTTTCAATGCGCGTTAATGAGTCTTCCCCTCGGTTTCGGAACGAGTTTGGAAACTATTCCAGCGCCAGTTCCTTATCTTCGCCCCGAACCGGAGCTTGTTGCCAAATGGGCAGACCGGATCGGCAGCAATGGCTTTAGAATCGGCATAGCCTGGCAGGGCAATAAATTCATCAATTTGCAGCGCTCTGTTCCGCTCGCTTCGTTTGCGCCGCTGGCCTCGGTCGAAGGCGTGCGGCTCATTAGCCTTATGAAGGATCAAAGCCCGGCTGGGGGAAGCGCGGCGGCCGGCTCCTTCGCGATTGAAAGCCTGGGTCAGGATTTTGACGCAGGGCCGGATTCCTTCATCGATTGCGCGGCGGCGATGGAAACCCTCGATCTCATCGTCACCTCCGACACTTCGATTGCCCACCTTGCCGGAGCCTTGGGACGGCCTGCGTTCGTCGCATTGAAAAAAGTGCCGGATTGGCGCTGGCTTTTGGAGCGCGAAGATTGCCCTTGGTACCCGGCGATGCGCCTCTTCCGCCAAACCGGCAGGGGCGAGTGGGGGCCGGTCTTCGAGAAAATTGCCTTGCAGGTGAGGGCGCTCGCACAAGAGAAGCGCGAGGCAGCCCGGCATCGCGCAAAGTGCTCCCTGGCCATACCCGGCTCCGCGGGCGAGCTCATCGACAAGATCTCGATTCTAGAGATTAAGGAATCGCATGTCGCGGACGAAGCAAAGCTTGCCAACATCCGCCATGAGCTCTCCCTTCTGCGTCAGCTCAAAGCCCAGTCCGGGCTTGCGGGCGCGAAGCTCGCCGAGCTCGAGGCGGGGCTCAAAGCCATCAACCGCGCGCTCTTTCAAATCGAGGATGAGCTGAGAGCGCATGAAGCAAGGGGGGACTTCGGCGAGCGCTTCATCTCGCTTGCCCGCGAGGTCTATACCTCGAACGACAAGAGGGCGGAGCTGAAGAAAGAAATCAACCTTCTTTGCGGTTCGGCAATTGTCGAGGAGAAATTCTATCCCGCAGCTGCGGGACTGGCCGGCGGCGGTCTGGATCTCGCGCGCCTTCCGGCCAAGATGCCCGGCGTGAAGCTATTGTCTGCTTAAGGCGGCTCAAAATTGGAACCAGGGGGAGGTGAAATTTGCGTCCGCCGGAGCGCCCGTGCGCAGAAGAGGAAGGAGCGGGCGAGCGGGCTCCTGAGGTGAAGACTGCTTCTTGAGAACTCCATTCACTCCCTGTGGCTGACATGGGGCGCGCCCGGCCCCTGTGTTATGGTCCCGCATGGATGGATTTGCGTTATCAGCACCGATCTATAAGTTCGTAACCTTAATAAATCCTGAGAGCTCGCCAGTCTCCATATCGGGCAATTGCGCGGCATTGTGGCCGGATCAAGCTATTCAAGTGCTTCAGGCTCTCACGGCTTTGAGCATCTGCCTACGCGCACAAGATCGATCTCATAAATAGGCGTGACGAAATCGACGGCCAGCTTGAGTTTCGCCGACACATTTCCTGCGCGATCCTCTGGTGGAGACCCTTTCAGAAACTCCACAGCTCCCACTTGGCGTCCTGCGTTTTTGACGTTGTTGATACACGGAATGCTATCTGCGTCGCCTGAGACCAGTGCAGCAATGCAACCATGTCCACGGCGAGACTTGTGTCGGCCCCCAGATAAGTAAAAGTCAGAGCAGACTATGCTAGCCCAGGCGCGGCCGATGTGTGGAGCACAGCTACGTTGGATTGAAAAGGCTAGAGTTTTGCCGTGCAAAAAATTCCAAGCTACCAAGCGATGAGCCAGATCAAGTCCGGGCGAGATACAACGATGTTGCACAGCCGCACCCGCTGCCTTCACCCCCTTACGTCCCCTCAAACATCATCAGCGTTCTGACCGGCACGTCAAGCGCACGCAATTTTGCCGCGCCACCGAGAGCGGGCAGGTCGATCACGAAACAGGCCGCCGCCACGTCGGCGCCGATCTTCTTCAATAAACCCACAGCGCCAACGGCGGTACCGCCGGTGGCGATGAGATCGTCGACGAGGATCACCCGCTCGCCTGGCACAACGGCATCCTCGTGCATCTCCATCTCGTCGAGCCCATATTCGAGCGAATAGGCGATCGAGACCTTGGTGTGCGGGAGCTTGCCCTTCTTGCGGATCGGCACGAAGCCTGCCGAGAGCTGATGCGCCACTGCGCCGCCGAGAATAAAGCCACGCGCCTCGATGCCTGCGACCTTGTCGATCTTGGTTCCGGCCCAAGGCTGCACGAGCTCATCGACCGCGCGGCGGAATGCGCGGGCATTGCCAAGGAGGGTCGTGATGTCGCGGAAGGCGATGCCCGGTTTCGGGTAATCGTAGATGGTGCGGATCGTGTCTTTAAGATCGAGGGTCATTTCTGATTGACCCGCCGCATGATTGCTTCGAGCTTCTTCATGAGCTCCGGATCGCGGGCGTCTGGCGGCGTCAAGATCGCATGATCGAGCGCGCGGTCAGAGCCGATGGGGCAGGGCTCGTGCTCAGCCGGGAAATTGCGCAGCATCCGCGCAAGGAGCTTCGCTGCATTACCCGCGTTGCGTTCGACCATTTTGATGACCGCCGCGACATCGACCTTGCCATGCAGCGGATGCCAGCAATCGAAGTCGGTGATCATGGCGATGATCGCATAGGAAATCTCGGCCTCGCGGGCGAGCTTGGCCTCCGGCATCGCTGTCATGCCGATGACGTCGCCGCCGCCCGCCCGGTAATGCAATGATTCGGCGAGCGAGGAAAACTGCGGGCCTTCGATGCAGACATAGGTGCCGCGATTGACGAAGGCGATTTTTTCCGCCGCGGCGGCCGCCGCGAGCCGCTCCCGCAGGAGCGGCGAGGTCGGCTGCGCCATCGAGACATGGGCGACGCATCCATTGCCGAAAAAGGAATTTTGCCGCGCGTAGGTGCGGTCGATGAATTGATCGGCGAGCACAAAGAGGCCGGGGTAGAGATCGGGCTTGAAAGAGCCGCAGGCGGAGACCGAGACGATATCGGTCACGCCGCAGCGCTTCAAGGCATCGATATTCGCCCGGTAATTGATTCCGGTGGGCGATAGCCTATGGCCGCGTCCGTGGCGGGGCAGGAAGACGGCCTCGGCGGCGCCGATCCGGCCAAAGCGCAAGGCGTCGGAAGGTTCGCCCCAGGGGGTTGTGACTTTCTCCTCCCTTATGTCCTCAAGACCCGGCAGGTGGTAGACGCCCGACCCGCCGATGATCCCGACAATCGCCTTCGTCATGCCGCACCCTCCCCGTGCGAAATCTGCAATGCCTTGCGCCCTCGCCGCAAGTGAAAAGCCCTCGGGATCAGAGTTTTTAAGCGCGGCAATTCACCGGCCGAAGAATTGGTAAACGGCGCCGTAAGGGACCCGCGCCATCTCGCCCTGGTGCGCTCCGTCGCACCCGGCCGCGGGCGGGGCGCCGCCCGAGGTTTGCGTCCGGCGGATGAATTCGGCCTTGTCGAGCCTGCCCGTCCCTTGATGCGACGTGACCTTGAGCAAAAGCCACGGGATGGAAGCCTTTTCCGGCGAGGGCTCCTTGGCGAGAACTTCGGCGGTAACGGAGGACCCGTCCGTTAAGGTCCACGAGGGCCCCCTGGCATGGCGGCCCGCCTCCTTGCCGTCCGGCCCATAAAGCACCGCCTGCGGGGCCTCAAACGCCCAGGCAAAGCCCTCTTGCGAAGGCCTGCAAACGTAAATCTGAATCCCGCGGGCGGAAAGGTCAAAGAGCTCGCGCATGCCGGGGGCCGGCGCGAGGTGATCTTGTGCAGACGCGGGGGCCCAGAGTGCGGCAAAGAAGATAGCTGCGAAAAGGTGCTGCATACCGGTGCCGGAATCTCGCGCCATCAGCCATTGCCGGCCCGGCGTCGGTGAATCACGGGGCGCTCGGGCCAAGCGGCCAATGCTCCTGCCCAGCTCACCCATAGCCCAAATGGTGGTAGCCTTCAGCACGGCCAGAGGCTACTAGTGCCCGGGCTCAAGGTTGATGCTGACCACGGCGCCGCCAGCGGCCCCAAGCCTGATGCTTCATTAAGGCCGGCCTTGACCTCATCCGAGCGGAGAGGCTCGGCCCGGGCATAGCTTCAAGGGGACGAAAATGAAATGGCATGCAAAATTTTCTCCAGGCAAGATCGTTACGATTGGCTTTGCCGCAGCTGTCGTGCTCGGCCTTTCACCGCGTGCATCGCGCGCCGACAGCCATGACCGCGTGGACTGCAGTGGCCTGCCAAGCCATTCCGATCTTCAGGCCGCCCTCAGCGCTGCGCGAAATGAGTCCAATGGCGGCTTCAATCTCGACATGTGGGCAACGATTGTCAATCGCGACGGGATCGTTTGTGCGGTGGCGTTCACGGGAAAGAATCGAGGGGATCAATGGCCAGGCAGCCGGGTGATTTCGGCGCAAAAGGCGTATACGGCCAATGCCTTCAGCCTGCCCGGGCTCGCCCTTTCCACCGCAAATCTTTATGCCGCGGTCCAGCCGGGCGGCACCCTCTACGGCCTGCAGCATAGCAACCCGGTCGATCCAGAGGATGCCTACAAGGGTCCGGCCGAAAACTTTGGCCAGGCGAACGACCCGCTGGTGGGACACCGCGCCGGCGGTGTGAATGTGTTTGGCGGCGGCCTTGCTCTTTACAATAAGAACCATATCCTCGCCGGAGCGATTGGCGTCAGCGGCGATACGTCGTGCGCCGATCACAACATCGCTTGGCGTACACGGCATACGCTCAAGCTCGATTATGTCCCGGCTGGCGTCAACGACGCCGATCCTGCGCGCCCTGACAATATCAACTATTCCGGGCTGGGCGGCGCCGTGCTCGGAACCCTTGCCTTTGATTTCGCGCACCCTGTTTGCAAGATCAAAAACGTGGATCACGTCTCGGCGATTAGCGCATCGCTTCCGCAGACGCGCTGACGGGGGCAGCTCGCCGCGAGAGAGTGCCTGCGGCTTAAGGGGCGATGCGAGGCGCCTTCTTTCTGAACGCGTCTTCGCACCGGTTTCGAATGGATGCCCGGCCACACCGGCCCCGGAAAAGCGCCCAGCGCTGTAGCGCAATCCGGCTTCCCAAAATCCCGGTAGAGCAATGGGCAGAGAGCCTTCGGCGCGATTCGAAAGCCGCCTTTTATTGCTCCTCAGAACTGTCTTCTATACCGGAAGGCCTGTTGAACCGGAGCCAATCCCGGAGGTGTAAGTCCCCCTGCGGCGTTTCCGGGCGCGGGCAGGGTCAGGGTTACGACCTGGCGGTCCTTCTCGACCGTCATTGCCCGCGAATCAACCGACCGCAAAGACCACCCGGAAATGGTTTCCCCGGCCCGGACACGAACGAGGGCGCTCGTTGTCTGGTCGCGGACAACGGCAATGCCTTGCGGTTCTCCGGTAACCGTTCCGACGAGCGTGAATTGCGGCTTTTCGGGCTCGGCCGGAAGGGGCGGGGTCGGCGGCGGGGGCGGCGGAGCGGCCTCGGCGACGGCCGGCGGCGGGGGCGGGCGCCGCGAGGGCGCAAAAAGAGGGCGCTCCTGGGTCGCGTTAAGCATGCTCACTGGAATGCCCCACAGCGGATTGAGCCCCTTTTCTGCCTCAGCGCGTTTCGCCCCGCGCGGGGGCGTAGCCGCGGATCCTTCCATCTGCTGAGGGATTCCGGCCGCGCCGCTCTCGCCCCCGGCCTGGCCGGGGGCGGCAGAAATGGCAATGAGGCCTGTGGCCAGCAGCACAAAAATGGATCGCGGTATCATTTGGTCACCTGCCATTGTCCCGAGAGATCGATTTGCACCCGCATCCGGGCCGGTTCTGCCGCTTGCCCTATCCCGCGGTCCGATTGTGGCAATTGTATCACAAGCTGCTCAATGAAAAGGAAAGGCATGCCCGCTTCGAGATCATACAGCAACTGTTGCAGATTGTCCTGATCGATCTCGCAATTGGCCGAAAGGATTACAGAGCCTGGTTTCGACTCGGATCCCTTTAAATCGATTTGGGTCGAGAGCACTTGCCCGCCGGCTTTCTTGACGGCGGCCACGAAGCGTTGCTGCAGGGCGGCGCCGGCAACCTCGATGGTTGGCCCTTCGAGCAAGGGCGAGCCGGGCAGAGCGGAGTTTCGGCCTGGGCCGCCAGATTCCCTGCGGCCTTCGAGCCGGGCGAGCGTATCGGCGGCCGAGCGGTACTGCGCATAATCGTCCGCAAGGGTTGCGAGTGCGAGCCAGGCGATGGCAATCAGGCTGAGGAGACTCCCGGCGTAACCCAAAAGGGGCAAAAGCTTGTCCCGCGTCAAAAGGTTGCGGAGAGAGTGGCCCTTAAGGCTCAGAGCGGTCATTAGTCCAACGCAAATGAGGGCTCGACGTGAGCCTCGATCGAGAAATGTTCGGCCTGATCGGTTTTCGACCTGGTCGTTGGCGAAAAGAAGGTCGCATGCGTGAAATGCGAAGTCTGTTCGAGCAGGCGGATCAAGGAGGGCGCATCGCGGGTCATGCCGACGATCTGCACCTTATCGCCAGCGATTCTGAGTTCCGTGAGATAGGTGTCGTCCGGCAGAATGCGGGACAAGGCCTCGATGACGATGACGGCCGAGGGGGTTTCTTGCTTGCGCCGTTCGAGATCGAGGAGCGCTGCACTGGCCTTGCCGGATTTGATGGCCTCGCGGCGCTCGGCGATAAGGCGCAAGATCTCCTCCCGCCTGCTCTCTAGTGCGCTGCCGCCAAAGCTGCTCGCCATGGCCGACAGCGCCGAAAGCAGGCCAGCCCCCACGAGCAGGCCTGTGAGGAAGCGCCGGACGCGCGCCTCATTCGCTTCCTGTCTTGCCTTGCGCTCAAAGACTTTGATTGCTGTTGCGCCAGGGTGGGCCGCGTCAGGCGCGGCAAGGACGGTGATCTGACCCGCGCCGAGCCCCGATAGCGCGGCGGCGAAAGGAGCGATCAAGGCGCGCGATGTTGCTGCGATGGCGACCGTTAGCTGCTCGCCGCGGGCCTCGGGCAAAAGGTGCCAGCCGAATGCCGCTTCCGCGAGGGTCCAGGGAGTGAGCCGGTCGATTTGCGCGCGCACGATGCCGTCGAGAAACTCCGAGGCCCGGCGCGGCAGGTCGATGAGACGGAACAGAAAATGGCGGGGGCGCAAAACGAGCTCGACTTGCGCGCCTTTGAGGAGCGGCGCGAGCCCGGCAGCGTAATCTTCGCCGATTTTGCCGTCACTGATAGCGATCCGCTGGCAAGGCAAGCTGCGCGCCTCGCCCTGAGGAGGCGCCTCCAGCAAAAAGGTGCCGTCCTCCTGCTCAATCAGCCGGAAATGCCGGTCCGGCGTGAAGGCGCTTATTGCTTCTGTCACCACCGCAGACACATGCCCCATCCAGCGGGAGGCCGCTTTGGCAGCGGATTCATAAATCTCCATTCGATTTTCTTCCCCTGCGTTCAGATGGGGCCGTCAAAGTCGTCGCGCCAAGCGAGGACGTGGTAGGGCTCGGGGCCGTTGCCGCCGATGAATATGACCGTGTCGGCATTCACGCTCCTCCCCCCTTCGAGGGTTGCGCGAACGATTGCCCGCACCGCCTTCCGCCCGCCCACGGCAACATTGGCACGCGCCTGGCCGAGGAGCGGCAGCACCGCCTGAGGGTTGCGCGGATCGCGCCGGGCCAACACTTCATCAATCACATTGGCGCTAATGTGAGGCAGCGCGGCAATCACTTCGGGAGCCGCCTCGTTGACATCGATTCCTGCCTGGCCGTTGAAGATTGTCAGAAAAGGCAGCGCGGCGTCGGCAACCGGCTGCGGCAGTCCAAGCACAAGCCGAAGTTCGCTGATGCTCTGAAACGGGGCCTGGCGCGGGCCGTAATCCAGACCTGCCGCCTTGTAATCGTCAATCTCGGTTGTTTTTGCTCCGGTTGGCGGCTTTGTGCGCCAAGCAATGATGCGGTCTGCATAAGAGTCCGCATCTCCGGGCTTTTCACCAAGCGCCACGAAAAGGCCCGAGAGCAGCTCTTTCGGAGCCAAATTCAAATCAATGCGTGCGCCTTCGGACCGGAACTCGACGCTTGCTTTTGACGCTCCGAGCTGAAAGGCGAAAGTGCCTGATGTTGGGCGGTTCGTGTCGTCGAAGCCGATGAAATGATAGGCGGTCAACTCGAGCGCTGCCCGGATGAGCGCGCTCGACTGCACACGGGCGCCGTAGCTGCGAACCGCGGCCGCCGTGTTCCCGAGATAAACGGAATAAACCGAGGCGAGCGCTGCGAGCGCAGCCAAAATCCACAGCACCGCAACGATGACGAACCCATCCGTTCCGGCGTAAGATTTGGCACTCGGCTTAGGCATGAAGAGAGCCGTCGATCCCATGCGTTTACCCGCCGCTGCGCAAGCCGCCGTCCCCTGGAACGGGGGAAGGGACCTGCTCCGGCTTGCTCTGCCCCGGCCCGCAATCGGGCTTCGTGCTGCGCGCGCATTCGGCTGGCGCATTGACATTCAGCAAAACCGCCGTCGAAAGGGCCAAGGCTTGCTCTGCCCCGGCGCTGCGCACCGCGATCTGGACGGCGGCCGGCAGCTGGCTCGCATCGTCCCATGTCTCCCGCCAGCGGCCGTCGCGGCCCGTGTAGGAGAAGGAAACCCGGTAAGGCGGACGCACCAGCACCACGGGGTTCGTAAATTCAATGGCGCCGTCGTTCAGCGCGTCTCGCGTTGCATCCGGCACGAAAGCCGCACGCGTGCGCGTAAGGACGGTTCCCCTTTTATTTTCCGTCTCCGCGAGCTGGACGATTTCGAGCCCAGCGCTGGCATTGGGGCCAACGGCGGAGCGAACGAATGTGACCGAGTCCGGCGTCCCCTGAAAAAGGAGCTGCGTTCCATCGCCGGGGCCAGCATACTCCGCCGCCGCGAGATCGGCTGCAATCCGGTCAAGGCCAACGCCCATCAGATCGGCGTTCTGCGCCCGGCCGAAGCCCGCCTTCCACCGCGGCAGCCATTGCGCCGTCACGGTGGCAAGGGTCGCCAGTAGAAAGGCCGCAAGGGCGAGCGCGACGAGCGCTTCGATCATCGTAAAGCCGCACTCGCCGGCTAGGCGCCGGGCCCTTTGGGCGCAGAGCCAACTCATTGCTGGGGCACCGGTCTGACGAGGCGGACGGTCCTAAGCCCAAGGGAGCCGCCGGAGGGCGACCGCACGGTCATGGTGATTGTCTGCGGAACCCATAACTGCCCCGCTTTGGGATTGACGTAGTCGGCCGGGAAGGGAGCCGATTCGACCGACCAGGCGAGCCCATGCAGCTCTCCTGTCAGGATTCCCGAACCGAGCTTTGAGCGCTCGGGCAGCGCCGCCTCGACCGATCGCAGGGCTGCGATAAGCTCGATATGCTCGCCGATCTTGACGGGCGCGCGGAGGTTGCTCGCCATCAGCGCGCCGATCGACGTCAAGACTACGGCCATAACCGCAAGCGCGGCCAAAGCCTCGATGAGCGTAAATCCCCTGCTTTGCGAGCCAAGTCTCACAAAATCAAAGCGCATCGCTTTGGACAACCTCAATGCCTCCGGTCAGCCATGTGATCCGTACCTCAAACATCGTGCCTGGACGGGAAAGGAAGATGGTGCCGCCGCAGGACATTCCGGATGGCAAAAACGCGACCGACGTGCCCGCCGAAGACCCGCCGCACTGGCGGGCGAGCACGGCGCGAAAGCCGACGTCTTGAGGCAGCCTTAGGACTCTCCCGCTCGCCCCGGAGCGGATCGTTCTCGCATCGGCATTGAGCTGTGTTGCGACCATTGCGCCGCGGCGGAGTGCCGCATTGCGGTCTTCCTTGAGCAAGCCCGCCGCCTTGAGCGCATAAGCCTCAAGCAGCGGGCGCGAGGTCGCACGCGGGATGGCCGGATAAGCAATGGCGGCAATCAATGCGACGATCGCCAGGACACAGACGATCTCAAGCAGGGTGAAGCCGCCATCCTCCCGGCCAATCCTCATCGGAGCTCCCAGCTCCTGATGTTGGCGTTGCCTTCCTGGCCTTGAGCGCCGAAAGACACGATCTCATAGGCGCCATGATCGCTCGGCGAGCGGTATTTGTAAGGGCGCCCCCAAGGATCGGAGGGAACGCTATTGTTCTTCAGATAAGGCCCGTTCCAGCCAACGGTCCCGCCGGGCCGCTGAACGAGCGCAGTAAGGCCTTCGGCCGTCGTGGGATAGCGGCCAAGGTCGAGATAATAGAGGTCGAGAGCGCTCTCGAGGCTTTGGATTTGGATCGCCGCCGCCTTGGCTTTGGATTCGCTGAGGTAATTCAGCACCCGCGGGCCGACGAGCCCCATGATGAGGCCAATGATCGTAATGACGACCAGGATCTCGACGAGCGTAAATCCCTCGTCTCCCGCCGCCCTGGCGCGGCGCGCCTTTACCCGCTTCAAGCTTCCCGCGCGCGAGGCGAGAGCGCGCGGCCAGATCGTTGAGGCCTTCATGCCGATGACTTCCCTTCTCATCCAACAACTTGGCTCACTGACATAAGAGCGGTCATGACCGAGACAATCAAGCCGCCGACAATAACGCTGATGCTGATGATTGCCACTGGGCCTGCGATGCCGACAAGCCTATCGAGGCTTCGCTGGAGCTTGGCTTCGTAAAATTCGGCGATCCGGTGAGCGAGCACCGGCAGCTGGCCTGATTCTTCGCCAAGCCGCAACGTTCGGATGGCCATCGCAGGCAGCGCCTGTGTTTTGGTCAACGCCTCGGATAGCTTGCCGCCGTGGCGAACGAGATCAACCGTCTTGCTCCAAGCTTCGGTGCGGCCGGTCGTGGCCATGAGATCGGCGAGAATTCGAAGGGTTGTTGCCAGCGGCACGCCGCTCCCAAGAAGCACGCCGAGATTGCGGCAGAAGACCGACGTGCGGTGAAATTCGAGCGCGCGGCTGACCAAAGGCAGATGCGCTATGGCTTCCATCGCCCTGCTTCGTGCTTTGGGCTGGCGCACAAGGTACCATCCGCCGCCCAAAAAAGCGATCAGGCTCAACAGCAGGCCAATCACATGGGCGCGCAGAAACTCCGAAAGAGCAAGAAACGTCACCATCACCGGGCTGAGCTTGGCGTTGAAGTCGCGCAGCACCGCCCCGAACTGGGGAAGCACAAACGTGAGGAAAAACAATAGGACGGCGCCTGCGGCTGCAAGCACAAAGGCGGGGTAGCGAAGCGCGTCGGAAAGGCGCCGGCGCAAGGCCTCGGCGCGGGCGCGCTCGGCGCCGAGGACCTCGAGAATATTAACGAGCGTGCCCGAGGCCTCTCCAACCCGTGCGAGCTCGACATACATCGGCGGGAAAAGTGCCGGATGATGGGCGAGCGCATCGGCGAAGCTTTCGCCCGAAAGGATGGCTGATGTAAGCTTGGCGACTGTCGGGCGCAAGCGGCCGATATCGGCATCGGACGACAAGAGTTCGAGCGCATCGTTGATCCGCGCACCGGTCTGCAGCAATAGGGCAAGATCGCTTGTGAAGATTGTCACATCCTCGCGGCGCGGGCGCGAGAGGAGCGAGGTATCGAGGCGCCCAGGGGACTTGGCGCCATCGTCGCGGATGGTCTCAATCGGAATGAGGCCGAGATATTCGACCCGCTCAGCGACCTCCGCGGCGGTCGAGGCCGAAATCGACCCGCTCACCACCTCGCCGGTGCGGGTCATCGCTTTATAGTGGAAGCTCGCCATCGCTTAACGCACTGTTGTCACGCGGAGGACCTCGGCGGCGGAGGTGATTCCCGCCCGGCATTTTGCGACGGCGTCCTCAACCATTGTCGTCATTCCCGCGCGCCTTGCGGCCTCGTCGATTGTGCGCCCGTCGGCATCCGGCCGGACGAGCTCATAGACCTCGTCCTTCAATTCGAGCAACTCGAAGACGCCGCTGCGGCCCCGATAGCCCGTGCCGCCGCACCGCTCGCAGCCAACGGGCTCATGGACGCACTCGCCTGCCCGAAAACCTAGCATCTCATAGCGGCGATCGGTGGCGAGATCGGCGGGACTAAGCACGTGCTCGCGTTTGCAGCGGTCGCAGAGAATGCGCACCAGGCGCTGCGCGATCACCGCCCGCAAAGTCGAGCGGAGCAAAAAGCCCTCGACGCCGAGATCGAGCAGACGCGGAACGGCTGCCGCGGCGGTTTCGGTATGGAGCGTTGTGAGCACCAAGTGGCCGGTCAAGGCCGCATGCACGGCGATACTCGCGGTCTCCGGATCACGCACCTCACCCACCATGATAACGTCTGGATCTTGCCGCACGAAGGCCCGCATGGCGGCGGCAAACGTGAGCCCGATCGAGGGCTTCACCTGCGATTGGTTGACCCCCTGAATCTCGTATTCGACCGGATCCTCGATCGTCAAAATCTTGCGCGAGGGCTCATTGAGGATCGAGAGCATGGTCGCAAGAGTTGTCGTCTTGCCGCTCCCGGTTGGCCCTGTGATCACGACGAGGCCGTGCGGCAGTTCAAGAAGATTGCGCACCGTCTTCTCGCCCGCCGCGGAGAGGCCGAGCTTGCCGATGTCGAGGAGCCCCCGGTCGCGCGGCAAAAGACGGATCACCGCCGATTCTCCGTGCTGCGCCGGCATCGTCGCAACGCGGATATCGATCTCCGAGCGCGCGGCGCGCAGCCTGGCGGCGCCGTCTTGCGGCAGGCGGCGCTCGGCGATGTTCAGCCCGGCGAGGATCTTGATACGGGAGATCAGAGCCTGGGGGAGCACGCCAGCCGGCGCGCCAACCGGCCTGAGCAGTCCATCGACCCGCATCCGCACGGTGAGCCCATTGCGGAACGGTTCGATGTGAATATCGCTCGCGCGAAGCTCGAGTGCTTTTTCAAGCAGATCGTTGACGGCACGGACGACAGGAGCGCCGCTCGCAAGATCGCGCAAGCTTTCGATATCGTCATCGGCGCCTGGGCGCGCCGCTTGGCCTTCGGCAGCAGGCGCGTCCTCGTTTCCGAGGTGCTCTCCAAGAACGGTCGAAATATCCTCGTACGAAGCAACCTCGATGGTAACCTGCCGCCCAAGAACGATTTCGGCGGCGCGCACCGCGGCCGCATCGGTCGGATCGGCAACTGCAAGCTTATAATGATCTTTCGGCGATTCGAAAGGAAAGATCGCGCTGTCGCGCAAGAAGCGGGGCGAAAAGCGCGCCGTCAGCGGCGCGGCGGAGATAAGGTGGGGCAATGGAAGCCGCTTCAGGCCATAAAACCGCGCGACCTCATCGGCAAAGCTGCTCGCGGTCAGCTCGGTTGCTTCCCAAACCCTGCGCAAGGACTTGTCTGCACCCGGCGGCAGGGCAGACTGCGCATCCGTCTGAAAATATTTTTTGCCTGCCAAATACTTTATAAAATCTTCAACGGCGGCGGTCGTCATTTGCATAGCTCAAGGCAAGGTCCAAGCACAATCATCGCAACTCGCAAAAAATTCGGCCGCAGCTCTTCTTTTCTCAAGGATTAAACGGCCCCGGTCGTGGTATGCACGAACCGAGGGCGGCCGCGGCGGAAGATTACGGCGTTGCGTTTCTGCTTTCCACTCAATTCAACAAAACGTCATTCTCATGACCGGAGCATTGTTGAGCCCATTTTGCCACACCCGAATGGGGGCCTCACCTCGCGAGAGAAGGAGTGCTGGCTTGGCGTTTGGCACTGCATTCTGTCACCAACCGGACCTTTGGCTTTGAGGCCCGCTCCGGAGAGGCCGAGCAAGGTGGCGCAGTTTCCTTCACAAAGCGCAGAAATCCGGGTGCGAATTTTAATCGCTGCCGAGCTGCCGGGCGTTGCCGGCCTTTGGGTGGCAAGCTGGCGGGAGGCTATGCCCGAAATCGATTTTGACGCGCGGCGGGCGTGGTTCATCGAACGCTTGCAAGGCCTGCACCGGAAGGGTTCCGTCACCGCAGGTGCCTTTGATGGGGCCGAGCTTCTTGGCTTCGTAACGATCGACCCAGCGGCCGGATATCTCGATCAGCTGGCCGTTGCTCCTAGCGCGAAGGGAAAGGGCATCGCTCATCGGCTCCTTAACGAGGCGCGCCGGCTTTCACCCCGCGAGGTGGTACTTGATGTCAATGCAGACAATACGCGCGCAGTCGCATTTTATCTGCGCGAGGGCTTCGCCAAAGCCGGATCGGGAGTTAATCCGCTCTCGGGTCTAAAGACGCTCCGGTTGCGCTGGCGCCCCCCTCCTTGATGGGGCGCTGGGCGGATTGCCAAGAATCGGCTCGGGGCTGTGGTCCCGGCGGGCTTTTTTAATCATTCCAATCAACGTCCATTCCATTGCCATCGGCGAGTGCCAGGTATAACTCTCGCGCTATTCATCGAGAGGAGCTACGTGGCTGGCGCCTTCATCATCGTTTTGCGGGAGATTATCGAGGCTGGGTTGATCATTGGGATCGTCCTCGCCGCCACACACTCCCTGCCATCGCGCGGCCTTTATGTTGCAGCGGGGGCGGGCGCAGGATTGCTCGGCGCCGGGCTTGTGGCGGGCTTCGCGCGCTCGGTCTCAAACGCGCTCGCGGGCAGCGGCCAGGAAGTCTTTAATGCCGCCGTACTTGCGCTCGCGGCCGGTATGCTTGCCTGGCACAATGTGTGGATGGCGCGGCATGGGCGCGAGATCAGCAATGAGATGCGCCGCCTCGGGCAAGAGGTGAAAAGCGGCTCCCGGTCACTCTTTGCTCTCGCCATCGTCGTTGCCGCTGCGGTCTCGCGCGAAGGGGCCGAGGTGGCCTTGTTCCTCTATGGCCTCGCCGTCTCGACGCAGGAACCGCAGCTCAGCCTTTTGGCTGGCGGCTTCCTCGGGCTATTGTGCGGGGCTGCGGTCAGCCTGCTTACCTACAGGGGCCTCGTCATTCTGCCGCCGCGCGCCGTCTTCAAGGTGACTGCCGTTCTTCTTGCGTTCATGGCCGCGGGGATGGCCGCGCAATGCGCCGCTTTTCTCGAACAGGCCGATATCGCAACAAGGCTTGGGGCTGTCGTCTGGAATACGTCGCGGCTCCTGCCCGACGCGAGCCTTCCGGGCCGCGTTTTACACACGCTCTTGGGCTATACCGGGCAGCCGACGCAGCTTCAGCTCCTCGTCTATGTCGCAACCTTGGGCGTCATCTTCGGGCTCATGAAAGCGGTTGCTCCGCCTCACGCGGGCGGAGGCCGCAAGCTTGCTGCGCATTGAGGGCCGCACGGCTAGCTGGCCTCTGACGGAGGCCGCGGCATTTCGGCGCATCTGGGCAGTGGCCGGCGTGATTTAATCTAAGGACCGTCAGGTTGATTTAGGACGGTGCAAGCGCTAGGGAATTCGGGTTACCTCAATAATCGGGTTCTCGTGAAGATAAGCCCCCGGCCCATGCAGCGGAGCTTCTCTCAGGGCTTTTTCCGCTCTTGCTGGAAAGAGGCTCCGGCGGGTTCAGGCGAATGGCCATCTGGCCGGGACGAATGTCCGCAAAAGCGGTAAACTTGGACGGGACCGGATTTCTCGTGCCGGTGCGGGTGCAGCCCATTTCTGGGACCAGAATGACTTTTGAACAACTCGGCCTCAGCGAGAAAGTTCTCCAAGCCGTCGAGGCTGCGGGATACCCGAAACCGACCCCCATCCAAGCCGAAGCAGTCCCGCATGTGCTTGCCGGGCGCGATGTTCTTGGCATCGCTCAAACTGGCACCGGCAAAACCGCCGCCTTTACCCTCCCGATGCTCTGCCGGCTCGAACGTGGCCGGGCCCGCGCGAGGATGCCGCGCACTTTGATCCTAGAGCCGACCCGCGAGCTTGCGGCGCAGGTGGAGGAAAGCTTCACGCGCTACGGCGCCAATCACAGGCTCAATGTGGCTCTCTTGATTGGCGGCGTTTCTTTTACCGATCAGGAAGCCAAAATCATGCGCGGCGCCGATGTCCTGATCGCAACGCCCGGGCGCCTGCTCGATTTCTTCGAGCGCGGCAAGTTGCTGCTTACGGGAATCGAGATTCTCGTCATCGACGAGGCCGACCGGATGCTCGATATGGGGTTCATCCCAGACATCGAGCGAATCTGCAAGCTCGTTCCCTTCACGCGGCAGACCCTGTTCTTCTCGGCAACCATGCCTCCGGAGATCACGAGGCTCGCCGACACGTTTTTGCACAATCCGGTGCGTGTCGCAGTTGCGCGCCCGGCAAGCACGGCTGCGACCATTAGCCAGTGGCTTGTCGCTTCGCCGCCCGGCCCTGCCAAGCGCGAAACCTTGCGCCGGCTCATCCGGAGCACGGCCGATTTCAAAAACGCAATCATCTTTTGCAATCGCAAGCGGGATGTTGCGATCCTGCAGCGGTCCCTGCAAAAGCACGGTTTTAAGGCAGGCGCTCTGCACGGCGATATGGATCAGCGCTCGCGCATGGCCTCGCTCGAGGCCTTTAAGAATGGCGGAGCGGATCTCATCGTCTGCTCGGATGTCGCGGCGCGCGGGCTTGATATTCCGGATGTGAGCCACGTCTTCAATTTCGATGTTCCGGTCCACGCCGAGGATTACGTCCACCGCATTGGGCGCACCGGGCGCGCGGGAAAAAGCGGCGTCGCCCTTAGCCTCGTGACGCGCGCCGACCAAAAGCACGTCGATGAAATCGAGAAGTTAATCGGGCAGAAGATCGATTGGCTGCCAGGTGAAAGCCTCGATAAGTTCGCCGGGACAGCGCCCGGCAGGCCCGCTCGTGACGCCGAAAGGCCGCGCCGGGCCTTCGTTCCCAATGGGGCGCGCGCAGGCAGCCCGCAGCAATCGGCGGCTGACCCAGGGGCGGCAAAATCAGGGCGCCGGCGGCGCCGGGGCGGCGAACCAATCGCGGGTGAAGGCGCGTCGCGGCCAGCCGCGCCCTCAGGCGCCCTCGCGCGGCGGAGGCAAACCGAGGAGGAGGCCCCTGTCGTCGGCATGGGCGATCATATTCCAATGTTTCTGCTGCGCCCGGCGAAAGTGAAGCCCGAAAAACCGCCTCGCACCAAGAGCACGGCCGCCGGAGCCGTCAACAAAAAGCAGCCGGAGTAGGCCTGCTCAAGCGGAAGCTTCCGTGCCCTCCGCGGGCTTGATCGAAACCGAGATGCCGCAGCCGCAAGCACCCGTCTGGTTCGGATTGTGGAAGGTGAAGCTTGCCTGCAGTTTATTCGCCTCGAAATCGAGACGCGTACCGAGCAGAAACATCAGGTCTCTCGGAGCGATGAGGATCTTCACGCCTTGATCCTCGATGATCTCGTCGCCCGGGCGAATTTCGCCGGCAAGATCCATCGTATAGGTCATGCCCGCGCAGCCGCCGTTCTTCACTCCAAGCCTCAAGCCCGCTACGGGCGCTCCGGCGGACTCGATCAGTTTGCGCGCTCGCGCAGCCGCCGCCTCCGTCAGAGAAACAACTGCGAATCTTGCCTTGGCCATCGCAATCCTTTCCGGGCCGGCTGAGGCTTAGAATGACGAGCGGCCCTCAACCAATATAGGGGTGAATACACGAAAGTGCACAATAGGCAACTTAGGCGGCCGGCACTCGGGCAAGCGCGTTACGGCCTTCGCCCTTGTTGAGGCCAGCGTTGGTGCGCTGCCGCCGGAGATCGACGCTCTTCAGCCATTCAGATTGCTGTCCACTGCCTGCCGCTGCGCCTTTCGGGCCAGGCTGCCCGGCAGTTTGCCAATTATGAGAGGGATCTGAGGTTGGTCTCGAATGAGGCTTACCGGCTTGGAATCAATCCGATGCCGCAGCCTGAGGCACCAAAAACCATGATCAGTTAGCGAAAAGTGATGCTGCAGGTGCTCATGGATTGCCGAAACCTTGTTGGCAATTTGCCCGTGGGGTCCTCTCCAATACGCTAGGCATCATCCCTGGGCAGATCGGAGGCGCACTCATCTTCTAATCCGCGAGGCCCGGACCTGAGCAGCGCCAGAAGCAGCAAGGGTGCAGGAGGGCCTCTGTGATCCGCCTCGGATGATCGATCTACGCACGAGTGTATGCGGCGAAACAATACTAGGGGCGGAATCTAGCAAACGGGGTGCCTCTATTTGAGACACGGCTTCTATGAGAATGGCTCCCTCGTTAAGCTTGAGAGCCCTTGGGCGGCTCGCTTGCACTCACGCCGCCTTCCTCGCCGCAATCGCGGCCAGCACCCGCAAGATCGCGCCCGTCTCCTTGAGCCGCGCGGCGTTGGTCTCAAGCTCGCGCGAAAACACGATCTTCATATCCGGGCGCACCTTGGCGAAGGGGCCCTGCTCGGCGACATAACGCACAAGGCCCTGCGGATTTGCAAAGGAATTGCCGCGAAAGGCCACGATAATGCCTTTCGGCCCCGCTTCTACCTTCTCGACGTTCGCCTGGCGGCAAAGCACTTTGACTGCCACCAGTTTCAAAAGCTCCTCGACCTCTCCGGGTAAAGGCCCAAAGCGGTCGATGAGCTCGGCCGCGAAGGATTCGATTTCTGCGTCGGATTGGAGGCCCGCAAGCCGCCGGTAGAGGCTCAAGCGCACCTGCAGATCCGGCACATAGGTTTCGGGGATCGTCACCGCCGTCCCAAGCGTGATCGAGGGCGACCACGCCTCTTCGGCGGGCTCCTCGATTCCCGCCTGCAAGGCTTCGACCGCCTCGCGCAGCATGTCCTGATAAAGCTCGTAGCCGACTTCTTTGATATGGCCCGATTGCTCCTCGCCGAGGAGATTGCCTGCGCCGCGAATGTCGAGGTCATGGCTCGCCAGCTCGAACCCGGCGCCCAGCTTATCAAGCGACTGCATGACCTTTAGGCGGCGTTCGGCTTGCACGGTCAGCGTGCGGTTCTGCGGCACCGTGAAGAGCGCATAGGCGCGGACCTTGGAGCGTCCGACCCGACCGCGCAGCTGATAAAGCTGAGCGAGGCCAAACATATCCGCCCGGTAGACCACGAGGGTATTAGCCGCCGGAATATCAAGGCCCGACTCGACGATCGCCGTTGAGAGGAGCACGTCATATTTGCCGTCATAGAACGCGGCCATCCTGTCTTCGAGACCGGAGGGTGCGAGCTGCCCATGCGCGGTCACGAATTTCACTTCTGAAACGTTCTGGCGCAAAAAGGCGCCGGCCTCATCGAGATCCTCGATTCGCGGGCAAACGAAGAAGCTCTGGCCGCCGCGGTAGCGCTCCCGCAGCAACGCTTCGCGTACGAGCATCTCATCAAAGGGCGCAATCGAGGTGCGCACCGCAAGACGGTCGACGGGCGGCGTTGCGATGATCGAGAGCTCGCGCACGCCCGTCATGGCGAGCTGAAGCGTGCGCGGGATAGGAGTTGCCGAAAGGGTTAGCACATGGACCTCGGCGCGCAGCTCCTTGAGCCGCTCCTTTTGCTTGACACCAAAGTGCTGCTCCTCGTCGATGATCACGAGGCCGAGATCGTTGAATTTTACGCCCTTGCCAAGGATCGCGTGGGTGCCGATGATAATGTCGGCCTCACCCGAAGCGGCGCCAAGCTTCGCCGCCCTGAGTTCGGCGGCAGGCACCATGCGCGAGATCTGCACGGCCTTAACCGGCATATGCGCGAAGCGCGCGGTGAAGTTCTTATAATGCTGTCGCGCGAGCAGGGTTGTCGGTACGATGACCGCGACCTGCTTGCCATTTGTTGCGGCCACCAATGCGGCGCGCAGAGCAACCTCCGTCTTGCCAAAGCCGACGTCACCGCAGATCAAGCGATCCATTGGACGCCCGGAGGCGAGGTCGTCGAGCACCGCATCGATTGCCGCCTGCTGATCCTCTGTTTCTTGGTAAGGAAAGCCCGCGCAGAACTCGGCATAGAGGCCGTCGGGCGGCACGAGCTTTGGCGCCGATCTCGTCTGGCGGGCAGCGGCGATTTTAATGAGATCGCCCGCCATCTCAAGAATGCGCTTCCGCGTGCGGGCCTTGCGCTTTTGCCAGCTGACGCCGCCTAATTTGTCGAGCTCAACCTCGCTCTCGCTCGATCCGTAGCGAGACAAAAGCTCGATGTTTTCGACGGGCAGAAAGAGTTTGGCCCCTTCGGCATAGTGCAATTCGAGGCAATCGTGCGGAGCCCCGGCCGCCTCGATGGTCTTAAGGCCTGTAAAGCGCGCAATTCCATGATCGACATGAACGACGAGATCGCCTGCCATGAGCGCGCCGGCCTCGGTGAGGAAATTTTCGGCGCGGCGGGGCTTGCGCCGCCCGGCGAGCAGACGGTCGCCAAGGATGTCCTGTTCGCCGATGATGGCAAGGCCTTCCGTCTCGAAGCCTTGCTCCATGCCGATGACGGCAAGCCCCAAGGTCGAAGGCGGAAGGGCGAGGCCCTGAGCATAAGAGGAGATCGGCGCTGCGGCGGCGAGTCCATGATCGGCAAGGATATGGCCGAGGCGCTCGCGCGAGCCGTCGGACCATGCGGCAAGGATCACGCGCTTGCCGGCGGCCTGCAGCGCGCGCACATGATCGATTGCGGCGTTAAACACATTGACCTTGGGGTCGGCGCGCTCGGCCGCAAAGCCGCGCCCGGGCTTCGAGCCGCAGTCGATGACCAAACCTTTGGTCTGCGGTTCGGCAAAGGGTGCGAAAGAGACGGAAGGCGCTCCCTTCTTGCGCGCCTGCCATTCGGAGCGTGAGAGATAAAGCGCGTCCGGCGGCAGCGGCTTATAGCTTGCGTTTGCCGGATCGGAGCCGTAGGCGCTTTTGCGCGCGCCGTGATAGTCCTCGATTTGCGCGAGCCGCTCGTTCGCTGCTTGCTCCGCGAGCGGATCGAAGGCAAAGGGCGCGCCCGCGCAGTAATCGAATAGGGTATCGAGGCGCTCGTAAAAGAGCGGAAGCCAATGTTCGAGGCCTTGATAGCGGCGGCCTTCGCTCACCGCCTCGTAGAGGGGGTCGCCTCGCGTCTGCGCGCCGAAGTGTGTCACATAGCCTTGACGGAATCTTTTTATAGACGCGGCAGTGAGCCGAACCTCGCTCACCGGCACGAGATCGAGGCCGCGCAGCTGCCCCGTCGTGCGCTGAGTCTCAGGATCGAAGGCGCGGATCGATTCGAGCGTGTCGCCGAAAAAATCGAGACGCACGGGCTGCGGCATGCCGGGCGGGAAGAGATCGAGAATACCGCCGCGCACGGCGTATTCGCCGGTGTCGCGCACGCTTGAGGAGCGCGTGAAACCATTGGCTTCGAGCCATTCGACGATCGCATCGCGATCGGCAATGTTGCCGGGCGCGGCGGAAAATGAATCCGCCGCGATCTTGGGCAGGGGCGGAACACGCTGGAGGAGGGCGTTGACCGTTGTACAGAGGATCCTGGGCCGCTCTAGCCCCGGGCGCGTCCGGGCAAGGCGCGAGAGCACCACGAGGCGGCGCGCCGCGATTCCCTGGTCGGGCGAGACCCGGTCGTAGGGCTGGCAATCCCAGGCCGGAAAGTCGAGCGCTTCAAGATCGGGCGCGGCAAAGGCCAGCGCCTCGGCGAAGGCACGCGCCCGCTGGCCGTCGCGTGCAACATGAACAAGCGCTACCGGGCGGCTTTCCGCCTGCTTGGCAAGGAGGCGCGCGAGATCGGCCGTGAGGAAGGCATCGAAGCCATCCGCGACAGAGGCAAGGGTTAGCGAGCCGCCTTTGGCGAGCTCGGTTGCTGCGCGTTTGAAATCGATCACGGCTCCCGCACGGAGTTAGAATTTTGGGAATGGGCCTCGAGGGGTCCTAAGGTGCGATTTGTAAAAGGCATCCGTGAGTGAGGTCTGTAAAGGGCCACGTCATGGCCGGTCCCAGGGTCAAACCCCGGGGATGACCCGGCCATCCAGCCAGCCATAACATAGGACCGCGGCGTGCGGTCTGGATGCCCGGCTCAGGGCCGGGCATGACGGCGGGGTCCTTCATTAAGGGGCGATACCGCTGTGGAAGTTGCGGATTTTGCGCAGGAGCGGCGTATCATAACATGCCGGGATCTGCGCCCTGCCAGCGATCCAGCTGAACACGTCACCGTCCGGGACCTCCAGCAACCGTTCGTAATCATCGAGCTCGCTGTCACTTAGTCCTGCGATATGGGCCTCTGAGAAACGCCCAAGGATGAGATCCATCTCGCGCATTCCGCGCCGCCAGGAGCGGAAGATTATCCGCCTGCGCCTTTCGCAAAGAACGAAGACCCTCGTTCCGGATTCAGACATGATCTAAGCTCCCGCCAGAAGGCGGCGGGCAGACAGAAACGGGAACGCCTGACGGGCCGCACATAATCGCAAGCACCAGCCAAGGCAAGCAGTTCGAGGGGCTCCCCTAGGTAGCGGCAATCGCGATGGCCTTCCAATAAAGCGGCGCCCTGACGTCTTTTGGCTCGGTATCGACGCGGCCAAGAAGGAATTCGAAATGCAACGGATCTGGCTATCAGTTTTCTTCACCGTTGATCGACCTCCATGAGGGAGAGATCGCAGGAAGATGACTGCCTTCGAGAACGAGCAAAACTATGTGAATAATACCGAACAGGATACCTGCCTAGTGCTCTGCTTGACCGAGCAAATACTGTCTTATTAGAAACGAAATAAAATTACACCCAAGGATTAGAAACGAATTAAAATATACCCAAGGGCGTCAGAATGTCCACGGTCGCCGGGCGGGGTACGATCTCGCGCCAAGTCGGCATTTTGAACGACCGCTTCAAATCTCCGCGCCCCCCGGTGATTGAGTTCGTCAACAATCCGTCCTCTCGGCACATCCATCTGCTTAGGTGATGGCTTGGACTTGGGAGACGAAAAAATGACTCATGGCTCACCGTCACGAATTACCCGGGCCGAGAGCCCCAACCGACCGACAATTGACGAGGGTCTGCTCAGGGCCGGGAGCAGGAGTTCGCCCGCTCAAGCCGTAAGGCCTGCAATTGCGGCAATGCAGAATTAACTCCGAACTCATTTACAACCAATTTAGCGGCTGTGATGCGGTCCCCACTTCTCAACCCCCTCTTTGCCTCCGCCGCAAGCCTGCCCGGAGTCGGCGAGAAGACGGTGAAGCTTTTGGACCGGCTGCTTTCCGGCAGCGCAGCCGGGGCCCGCGTCATCGACCTCCTTTTTCACCTTCCTTACGCCGCCATCGACCGGCGCAACCGGCCGAAGATCGCCGAAGCGCCGCTCGACACGGTGGTGACGCTCCAAGTGAGGGTTGCAGAGCACCGCCCGCCGCCCCCGCGCTCCAACTCGCCCTACAAGGTTCTCGTCGAGGACGAAACGGGGGACGTCCTTCTCGTCTTTTTTCTCGCCAATCCTCAGTGGATCGAGCGCAGCCTTCCCGCCGGTGCGACGCGCTGGGTCTCGGGCAAGCTCGAACTCTGGGACGGACACCGCCAGATCGTCCACCCGGACCGCGTGCTTGACTCCGGGGGGCTTGCCAAAATGCTGCCGGTCGAGCCGGTCTATCCATCGACCGAAGGTCTTTTGCAGGGGGCGCTCGGCCGCGCGGCCCAAGCGGCACTTGCCAAAATCCCGCCGCTTCCCGAATGGCACGACGAGGAGACGCTCCGCCGCCTTGGCCTGCCGTCCTTCGCCGGAGCGCTCGGGGCCTTGCACCGCCCGGCGGCGCCGGAGGACGTCGCTCCTCAATCGGTGCCACGCATGCGGCTTGCCCTCGACGAGCTTCTCGCCTCCCAGTTGGCGCTTGCGTTGGTGCGTGCAAAATTCCGCCGCGCGTCCGGGCGCGCAACGCGGGGCGATGGCCGCCTCAAGAACAAGATCACCGCCGCGCTCCCCTTTACCCTCACCGCCTCGCAGGTAAGGGCGCTTGCCGAGATCGAGGCGGACCTCGCCGCGCCAACGCGGATGCTGCGGCTTCTGCAGGGAGACGTCGGCGCCGGCAAGACGCTCGTCGCGCTGTTGGCGATGGCCCTGATGGCCGAGGCGGGGCGGCAGTCGGCCTTGATGGCGCCGACCGAAATTCTTGCCCGCCAGCATTTCCAGACGCTTGCCAGATTCGGCGCCGCTGCCGGGCTCAGAGTGGCGATTCTGACCGGCCGCGACACAACAGCGGAGCGGGCGAGGACGCTCTCCGGGCTTGCGGACGGCAGCATCGATATTGTGGCCGGCACGCATGCTTTGTTTCAGGAGGAAGTCGCCTTTCGCGACCTTGGGCTGGCAGTCGTCGACGAGCAGCACCGGTTCGGCGTCCACCAGCGCCTCGCTTTGGGACGCAAAGGCGAGGCCGCCGACATGCTCGTCATGACAGCAACCCCCATTCCGCGCACGCTGGTGCTCACTTATTTCGGCGACATGGATGTCTCAAACCTGCGGGAGAAACCGGCCGGGCGGCAGCCGGTCGAGACCCGCGCCATGCCGCTTGAGCGCATGGACGAGCTTCTCGCAAGGCTCAAGCAGGCGCTTGCAAGCGGCGCGCGCGCCTATTGGGTCTGTCCATTCGTTGAAGGGAGCGAGACGCTCGATGTGGCCGCGGCTGAGCAACGCTTCTCGGAGCTGCAAAAAGTGTTCGGCGCCAAAGTTGGCCTCGTCCACGGCAAGATAAAAGGGCGCGAGAAGGATGCGGCGGTCGCCGCCTTTGCAGAAGGGCGCATTCAAATTCTCGTCGCCACCACGGTAATCGAGGTCGGGGTCGATGTTCCGCAGGCAACGATCATGGTCATCGAGCACGCCGAGCGGTTCGGGCTCTCTCAATTGCATCAGCTGCGCGGCCGGGTCGGGCGGGGCAAGGGCCGGTCGAGCTGCATTTTGCTTTATAAATCGCCGCTTGGCGGCGCCGCGAAAGCGCGCATCACCATCATGCGCGAGACAAACGACGGCTTTCGTATCGCCGAGGAGGACTTGCGGCTGCGCGGCGAGGGAGAGGTGCTCGGCGCCAGGCAGTCGGGGATGCCGGGCTTCCGCCTCGCAGATCTCTCCGTGCATGCGCCGCTGCTCAGCCTCGCGCGCGAGGAGGCGCGCCGGATCGCCACTGGAAATCCGCGCCTTGAAGGCGAGCGCGGCAAGGCTCTGCGCCTCTTGCTCAACATTTTCGAGCGGGGCGAAGCGATCCGGCTGCTCAGCGCCGGCTGAAGACCGGAGCCTTGCGCACAAGAGGCCGTGTCGGCATTCCTACTTGGCCAAGACCAGAAGCGAGTAGCCGCCAAGGATTCTAACCGCCAAATCTTGATTCACCGCGAAGAACAATTTCCGCGGCAGTTTGAGAAGATTGGCTTTCCAGCCTCTGTTCGGAAGTTCGACTCCGTTGCCCGTGTAAAAATAATCAATGATCTCGTATCCCGTGTCTTTCAGAGTCGCTAAGGCTGTGTCCTTCATAAAATAATGAAGGTGTCCAACCGACGTCCTCTGCTTTAAGATTGGAGAAGCGCGCAACAGCCACTGCACCGAAAGATCAAGCGGAATATGGAAGATCTTGTAGGTTCCTTTTGTGCGCAATTGCCGCAAAAAACCAAAGTAATCCTCGACATGCTCGAAGACATCGATCGCCATGACGACATCGAATTGCGATTTGATCTCGCCGAGGTCTTTAATGAGATAGAACTTCAGGTTTTCGCCCTGCTTCCTGTGGCAAATGGCGAACGCCTGGGGCGAGACCTCGTATCCGGAAAAGCTTACGCCGTCCCCATATTGCCGCGCGAGACTATTCAGGATCTCGCCCGCTCCGCACCCCGCCTCGCAGACCGTCGAGGGCTTGATGTTGTTCCTGGTCAGAATTTTGGCAATTTGACCTGCTTTCCACGGTGAATCTTCTTCGTGCCAAGTCGGGTTGCATTCCAGATAGAGGCCATCAGCGTACAAATTGTCCGTATTCATAACATCCCCTCGGCACAGTGCGTGAACCCGTGAGGCGCCGGACTTCTCACGCGGGCAATTGAGGCAAGCGGCATGGCCGCTCCGGGCCTCGCGATACCCAACGCTGGGCGGGGCCGGCCGGTTAATGCGCGGCGGCGAGGACCGGCGCCTCTCGCGCATGCACTCTGCAATTATGGACGCAATACTAGCGAGACGGCATCTTATCTCAAGAGCCTTATTTTGGAATGTCAAATATTTATCTTCGCGCCATATTTTTGCCGGAACTGGGTTTTGCATTGGCTGCTCTGGCCGCCCAGCCCGCTCGGGGAGACAGGGTTGCTGTAAAGGTGCGTGAAGGGTCCAAACCGCCTCGCGATGGGCGGCGTGGCGTTCGCGGGCTTAGGATCAACACTGGCGGGGTTCGAGCGTACGAGAGCGCTGAATTTGAATATAATCGATATTGTGCCGGTTTAAGGTTT